>VOFI01003713.1_pt1 | contig 41403 bp, 53 predicted proteins | sample 5384131 | NCBI WGS metagenome assembly VOFI01 (sample SAMN12384728, study PRJNA508395) | human gut metagenome | isolation source: healthy gut H | host: Homo sapiens | reverse complement strand
CATGTTAAAACTCTCTGAAATAATAATTTCAGGCATAAAATCTTTCGACACTTTAAGCGCATCTACTTGTTTATCAACATTTCCGCCTTGGACATGCTCCAATGGATATGCTGATATAATCATTATCAATTGTTCTAGCAAAACTACTGGCTTGACTGGAGTTCTCTTTGTTGCTGTTTTTAGTTTATTTATATCTCGTTGCAACTGCTGGAATTTGCCCGTTGTAATAGCTCGTTTTGCTTTATTAATCAATTCAAGTTCCCTGTTCTGTAATGTTGGGAATACTTACAAAGCCATCAAGATAAGCAATTGCCTTCTTCTCATTAGGACCCTGTGCCGGATTCACCTTCTGCTTTGTTGCTTTAGTCTCTTCCTCTTGTGTAACAAAAAAGCATCAAAGTGCCGCTTTTACTTGCTCGTGGTGCATATCGTGTAGCGGTATGGACTTTTCGTCAATACGGGCTTCAAACTCTTTTACTGCCTCCAAGAATGTAAGTTCCTCTATGCTGCCGTCTTCTCGAACAAATGTGAATGCATCACGGCGCTTATTACGGATAAACACAATGGTACTTCCTGGTATAAACTTACTCTTGCGACCTGTGCGAGCTCTCAATGGCAGTTTGCTGATTCGTTTAATCAAATCAGGATCATCTTGTTTCAATTGTCGGAGCCACATCAGGTAGCGCAATTTCTCATCACGCTCCTCATCTACATCCTTGTCAAACAGACCAAAACTTTCAGGATTCTCATCGGTAGAATATATCTGACTATCTTCGCCCAATGCTGCATGGAAAGCAAAGAGTTTCATTTTCGCCTTCTTCTCCAACTCAATGTCATCATTAACTTTTGATGTAGGGAAGAAGTTGAAAATATATACCTCTTTAGCAGTGCTACCGATACGATTCACACGACCGATACGCTGCATAAGCCTTGTAGAGTTCCAAGGTGTGTCATAGTTTACGATAACATTGGCACGATGGAGGTTTACACCTTCGGCAAGTACCTCGGTAGAGATAACGATGTTATAATCGTTTTTCTTATCCCCCTTGTAGTTTGCATCGAAGTTCTCCTTCAAGAGTGGCATTTGTGTATCTCTATTGTCGCTCTGTACAGTCATAATCTTATCAAAACCATGATTTTTTAGAGCGTCATAGAGATATTTGGTGGTCTCTTTTGATTCTGAGAATATAACTAATTTCCCTTCATGGTTAATGGTTTTATCCAATAACGTATCTTTAAGATATTGAATAAATATATCTAACTTAGGATCGGCATTAACAGCATCCCACATAGAAACCAACTCTTTCAATATCTCATTATCAGCCTTAATGCCGTCTTCGAAACCATCTTCAAAGTCATCTGGCGTACAAACTTCTATTGTTGGGTCGGTATATCTTGCTTCCTCAATCAACTTTATCAACTCATCTTCCTTCCCTTCACTAAGGAACTCATTGACTTTCAAATTGGGAGCAATGTATATAGTACCGTTGGCAAACATATCAAGCATCACCTTGTTGGCCTCATAATATCGGCGCAATGATTGCTTGAAGGCATAAAAACTACTATCTATTCGCTTGACAAGCAGCGTCTTCATAATGCCTGCCAATTGGATAGAAATCATATCTGCCTTTTTTATACTTACTCTTCTTAGGAGACTTTAGATATTTTATTGCCTGATATCTGTAATATTTAAGTCCGTTTATCTTGTCACTAAGATACATTATAGTCTTATCGTACAAAGTCTCCAACTCTGTATCCAATTGATAATATATCTTGCGAGGAGATTTTACATCAGGGAAATGAATGTTCTGTTCCTCCAAATCTTTGCGATATGCATCGTTCTCCATTAAGTCTGTACGAGTTCGGCGTACAGTTAATGGTTCCACAACCTTGATACGAATTCTCTCATAGATTGCCTTAACTTCGTCAGCTATAAGAGTTAAGTCCTTTTGTTTTTTAGTTTGTTATATCTATCAATATGTTCACGGAAGAAACGCTGCAAATTACCTTCTTCCAAGGTGCTATCTTTTGAGTCCTGGAAAAGATAAACAAGATTGGCAATATCCTCTGGTCTATTGTTAAGTGGCGTAGCAGACACAAGTATAACCTTTTTTGTCATGTAAGCTACCATCATATCGCTTGGTTTTTAGTCTTACACAACTTCTGCAATTCATTATACATTGATGCGGTGTCACTTCTGAACTTATGTGCCTCATCAACTATAATTAGGTCATAGAGTTCGGGATTCTTAACTTTATGAAGGCTTCCGTTAGTTATGATTTTGAAATTATCTAATTTGAATTCCGTAAGAGTCTCTTCCCAATTATCTTTCATAGCAGGAGGGACAATAACCAAAAATATGAGAACGATGGGTCGGAAATCCATTCGAGAAAAAAGAATTTCTTAGCTATAAGTGCAGAAACGACTGTTTTCCCCAATCCGACAACATCGGAAAGGAAAAAATCCATTGTGTTTCATCATCTTGGCATATCCGTCATTAACAGCATCTATTTGGTAGGATAATTTTTTTATATCCCGTAGGCAAATCGGATACAGAGTTCGGGTCAAAGTCAATACTCTTACCGAAGTATTCCAATAAGAATTTTAGATAAACCTCGTAAGGGGTAAAGTTTGGATTAAGATACGAGTCGTTCTTAATCTTATCTATATGAGTTATGTTGATCTCTACAGATTCTTCCCAAAGTTTTTCAAATGTTTCGGTTGCAAACTGTATGTCGTCATCATAGCGCAACTCCACATTGAACTCGAAGTTCTTTTCAAGTCCAGCCTCAGTTAAATTGCTAGAACCTGTGATAACAGAACCATAACCATGGGGATGGTAAACTTCCTCTCGGAAAATATAAATCTTAGCATGGATATTTTGTTTAGGATGGATGCGCATAGTTATTCTGCCGGTAACAATATCCTCTATAAACTGGTACATTCCATCCTCAACTTCTTTGTCGTATTTCGCTTCCTGAATATTACGCTTTATATCGTTAAAAAACTCCTCCTGAGACTGCTCTGCATTAGGATTGAAAAGTAGCCCCTGCTGATTTGCTTGATAAGTGAGTTTATCTACATTGATACCAACCAAAATGCGAATCTTGGGAGTTTGTTGTATAAACTTCCCTAATACGGAAATATCCCGATGCACGGAAATATCCGACAAGTGCATCAAAGAAATGCACTTTTTATATTTGAATACCCCTTCTATTTTTTCAAGAAGAGTATTTTCTTTTTTCATTTGTGAAAAAGTTTGTTCCCATAGTTATTGTTTCGTAATAACGATTAGTTCTCTGGTATCAACATCAATACCTTTGCAATATTTACCAGCATCTCCAACGATGGCTGCATTTTGTTTGAGCACCATTTAGAAACTGTTGAGGGGTCCTTGCCTAACTGCTCGGCAAGCCATTTGCCGGTTTTCTTTTGTTCAACCAATACTACTTTTAGTCTATTTAAATCTTTCATTATTTACACATTTTATTGGCGTATACCGCAAATTTAGTGATAATATGCGAAACCACATCTTACGTTGGCAACTTTTTTATCAGATAAATTGTAATTTTATAATTCAAGAATGAATATTTGGATAGTTTATATGATTATTCGGAGCATAAAACTTGTACATAAAGCGAATGTGTTTGCAATGTAAAATCATCATATCTGCCCGACTTTGGAGGGGAGGATACCGACAGGTAGTTTTGGGCTGCCGAAAACATTTCGGGTGCCCCAAAACACAACTTGCTATGTTCGCTTGAACATAAATTTCCAGTGCCTGGAAATTACTATACAGCAGTCTAAATTTTACTCAAATATCAGCATTGGTGCGTTGGTTATAACACTTGTTGGTTACTTGTTTATAACCAATAAGCAAATCAAGCAATAAAGAATGAGTGTAATCATTAGTGATTATAACAAGTAATGCAATCACTCAATCTTGCAATCTGCCAGACTTGCTGTCACACAATCTTGCAGTCTGTCAATCACCCTTTCTGTAATTGGATTAGCGATTTACTTTCTAAAATACTACCAATTATGCAATCTGATGACACCCGACGACACGTTATGTCGGTTATGCTGAGGGTATTATTTTTGTTTTTACTTAGCACTCAGAAAGCCACGAGTAAGTGAGAGCAAAGGAAACTTGTTTGCTTTGCCGAGCGAAAGTGGGTTCGCGAAACAATCGAATGTTTAATGTAAAAATGAAATAGTTATGGAGATTATCAGTATCGAGAAAAAGACCTTTGAGGAGCTTGTATCGCGCCTCGGGCAGTTCGTTAAGCGAATGGATAGCATTAACCGCCAGCGTGGTGGTAGGCGTATGAGCGATTGGATGGACAATCAAGATGTCTGTCAGGCATTGAAGATTAGTCCTCGTACATTACAGACCTTGCGTGGGATAGTGGGCGATTGCCACACTCTAAGATAAACAACCGCATATACTATCGCCCCGAAGATGTTGAGCAACTTATTGCAAATGATGTTTAACCTATAAATTCTATGCCTATGAGTAACGAAGTTATCACGCACAAGCACGAGTGGGTGCGCGGTCTATTCTCTGATCTTGACCGCATTGCCAAAGATGCAGCAACGGTGGCGGACGAAAATCAGCCGCTATTGGGCGGCGAACACTATTTGACCGATAGAGAGTTGTCTGAACGCTTGAAAATCAGTCGCCGTACTTTGCAGGACTACCGCAACAATGGTATTTTGCCATACCGCCAACTTGGAGGTAAAATCCTCTATCGGGAAAGCGATATTGAGCGAGTACTGCAAAGCTGCTATCGTGGCAAGTTTTGATTTTATACCCGATAGGGTGTAATGGCGATTCTATAATAGTAAATTACACCCGAAAGGGTATAAATTATATTGGAGGAATGGCCGCCACAGCCTTATTATGCAGAGTTGGGAGCGAGCTGCCTTTGTCCCCAACTCTGTTTTCTTATAATAATGGCGGCTTGATTATAATTTACGATTATACTCTTCATAGGTTTGACCTTGATTTATGCGTCGTAGGTCGCTTCGCTTGCTTCGTCCCAATCCCATTCTCAACTCGGAGGGTGATACCGGAGAGTTTTTCGGGTGAAAAATTATCGAAGAGAATTTTTTGCTCGAAAACCCTTGGGTTGAACTCGCAGGTATTGCCCTCCGAGTTAACTTTATAATGGGGCGAAAGCAGGCGAAGCGTACCGCAGACTTCTATCCTAAATTCACTATCGCACTCTTCACATTCATCATATCCTTCAATATCGAACTATCAAGCACTTTGGCATAGTGTTGCGTCATCTTGATATTAGAGTGCCCGAGCATCTTTGCTACATTCTCTATACTTACACCGTTAGCCAAGCACACAGACGTGGCGTAGCTATGTCTTGCCACATGTGTGCTAAGATGCTTCTGGATTCCGCAGACATCGGCTATCTCTTTTTTAGGTAGCTGTTCATATTCTGATTGCAAGGAACAGGGGAGTAATACGCCACGCTTGATGCAGGTGGGGTTGTTCTCGTACTTTTTGAGTATTGCCAATGGGATATCCAGCAACGGGATATTACACATATTATTTGTCTTTTGACGTGTCTTGCGAATCCAATAGTGTCCGTTGTTGTCTTGCACAATATGTTCGGCGGCGAGTTGCTGAACATCTATAAATGCCAATCCCGTAAATGCAGCGAAGATAAATACATCACGCACCAATGCAAGGCGAGGCAGCGAAAACTCCTTTTGGTATATTGTCATCAGTTCATCCATCGTCAGGAACTCGCGAACTACCTCTTTCTCGTGAAACTTAATACCTGCAAAAAGGATTCTTCTCTATCCATTTGTTGGCAAGTGCAAGGTTGATAATCTTTTTCAAGCACTTCATATAGCGGATAACGGTATTCTGCTGACAATTCTTCTCGGTCTTCAAATAAAACTCAAAGGCTCGCACAAAGTTCGCCATTTACCTCCGTAATAGGCAAATCCTCTTTGTCGTATTTCAGTTTGATAAGTTCAGCAAGATAGCGGGTGCAACTTTCGTAGCGTCTTACGGTGATTAGGGCAAAATCTTTACCCACCAAAGCTCGGCATTGCTCGTTGTGTTCGCGCATAGTGCCAATGATGGAGCGTACTTGCTCCACCTTTTTGTCCACTCCAAAGAACTTTTCTTGCAATATTCGGGCAGTGATAAGTTCTCCATTCTCTTCAAGTTGCGTGTAAATTCGGTGGAGTTTGATACGGCTCTCCTCGATGTAGTTATTAAGCTCGGTTGATTTGCGACTTTTGCCCCTCGCACACTCCTTTGCCTGGTTCCACGACACAGGCTCAATGCTTTTTGCGGATGTTGGTTTCTACTCTTGCGCCATTGACTGTGATACGCATACATACTGAAGCCTCTCCGTTCTTCAGCAGCTTGGTTTTCTTGATAAAGAAAAGCACATTAAATGAATCTCGTCTCATTTTCTCCTACTTTTAAGTTAAACATTAGTTCGACAAATGTAGGAATCCTAGTCCGTTTTGACGCTATGCAAAATATTGTGAATCAACGAAAAGCACTCTTTCAAGGTGGAGATATTTAGAACACCCGTTTGCTCCACCTCTTGCTCCACCAAAGACGGTCGCGAACCGCACTTTTTTGCGTTTTGGGGAAAATAAAAATCCCGATTTTCGTTGAAAATCAGGATTTTACGTTGTTTTGCTTTTTCTTTGCTGTGGTGCCAACGGGAATCGAACCAGTGACACAAGGATTTTCAGTCCTTTGCTCTACCAACTGAGCTATGGCACCATCATTTTTGCGTGTGCAAAGATAGAATTATTTTGATTATCTTCCTAATTTTTTACTGTAAAAATGAAAAAAGAAGATATTTCTATTTTAAATATAGATTTTTGAAAGATTCGTTTTACTTTTCCCCAAACTTTGTGTATCTTTGTCCCCGCAAAACTAAGTGCGGGGTGTAGCACAGTTGGTTAGCGCGCCACGTTCGGGACGTGGAGGTCGGACGTTCGAGTCGTCTCACCCCGACTGATTTTAGCCCAATTTATTGTAGTTCAATAAGTTGGGCTTGTCCGTTTAAATGCGACCGGGAGAAATACGGGAGATTATTGACTTAGTCGATAATTAAAGGGTATATCGATTCAACAGGTACTCAAGAGTGGATTATAGACAAGAGACTCATCTCTAAAAATTCAAGTCTATCCCCACTAATTTTCTACTGAATCAGCTTATTGGGTCAAGAGAGTTTTTTTTTTGCATTTGGGTTTTTAATCAATTCCGAATGGGTGTTAATTCTTTGGAGGTGAGGTATAAAAATTGTACTTATAATTTTGAATGCTGAACGGAATATGTATCTTTATACCCTCATTTATATGGTTATAGCATGAATAAGCATATCATTACAGAAATATCTCCATTGTCGGAAAAGATTGCTTGTTTATTGTGGAACGATACAAAACGGAGTTTACGTATCCTTTGCACAATCATAAGGAATACGAGCTGAATTTCGTCGAGAATGGAGCAGGAGTAAGGCGGATTGTCGGAGATTCGGTAGAAGAGATCGGCGATTATGATTTGGTCTTGCTTTGCGGGGATAATTTGGAGCATGTATGGGAACAAAGGAAACTGTCAATCCAAGCAGATTCGGGAAATTACTATACAGTTTTCTCCGGATTTGTTTTCCAATAATTTTATTGACAAGAAGCAATTCACGTCTATCCGTAAAATGCTCGATAGGGCGCAAAAGGGATTGTCATTCCCTCTGCATGCGGTGATGAAAGTCTATTCGACAATAGACTCTTTGTTAAAGGGAGAACCGGGATTTTATCAGTTCGTAAAATTTTTGACAATCCTGTATGAATTGTCGATTTGTGATGATGCCCGCACGTTGTCGAGCAGTTCTTTCGCGAGATCCAAGACTGCGTCGGATAGTCGTCGGGTACAAAAAGTGGAGGAGTATATCAATTTACATTATACGGAAGAAATCAGATTGTCGCAATTGGCGGAGCTTACCGATATGACGCCGGTCTCTTTCAGCCGATTTTTTCAAATTAAGAACAGGAAAAAGTCTGTCGGATTATATTATCGATATACGTTTGGGGCATGCGACAAGACAGTTGGTCGATTCGACGAAAACGGTTGCCGAAATATGCTATGAATGCGGATTTAATAATCTGTCGAATTTCAATCGCATATTTAAGAAGAAAAAAGGGTGCTCGCCCAAAGAGATCCTAGAAATATATTACAAGAAAAAGATTTTTGTTTAGGAATTGATTGTGGAGGTATAGATTTTCTTTTTCAGAGAAAATCGGCGGAATGTTTGTGCGGAATGATTTTTTATAGTACTTTTTGTGGGCTGATTCTGATATGGGCTCAAAAAGAGGTGTCTCGGTTGACCCCGCCCGGCAGAGAGAACGTAAAAATAAAAATACAATGTACGTTATTGTTGAGATTCAAGGACAACAATTCAAAGTAGAAAATGGAAAGAAATTGTTTGTCCACTATCTGGGAGCAGAGCATGGAGCTGTTCTCGAATTTGACAAAGTATTGCTCGTCGATAAAGACGGAGCTGTAACTGTGGGCACTCCCACCGTGGAAGGTGCGAAAGTCGTGTGTGGTCGTTTCGAACGACGGTTTCGGTAAAAAAGGCCTCGTGAAAGGTGAAAGAATTCTTGTTTTCAAGAAGAAAAGAAGAAAAGGTTACCGTAGATTGAACGGTCACCGTCAATATTTCACCGAAGTGTTAGTTAAAGAAATTGTTGCTTAACCCTATTAAACTTCTAAGAAAATGGCACATAAGAAAGGTGTTGGTAGTTCGAAGAACGGTCGTGAATCGGAAAGCAAACGATTGGGTATCAAAATATTCGGTGGACAATATGCTAAGGCCGGTAATATTTTGGTTCGTCAGAGAGGTACTGTTCATCATCCCGGAGAAAACGTGGGTATTGGAAAAGACCATACGTTGTTCGCATTGGTAAACGGTACGGTAGTGTTCCGTAAATGTAAAGAAAACCGTTCGTATGTATCGGTGAAACCGGCGGATAATAACTGATAAGAGTTATAACTATTTATAGAAAGCGTGACTTCTCGGATATGAGTTGTCACGTTTTTTATTTTCTGTTTTGTAAATTGGAGTTTCGTGATAATAAAAAAATAAGCTCAATAGGTGATCCGTGGAGATCGTCCTTGTATATTCCAGCCCCTCTTCTCAGAAACTGATGTTTCTCGGTATCTTCCCTTTATTGCACTGCAATGCAAGGAGGAGGACAAACACAATCCACTTATTCGCTAAAAAATGCGTTAGAAGGATATTAAACCTCCTCCCTTGTCGTCTCTCGTGTCCTTACGGTGTGTTTAAAACTCCTCCCCTGTGTTTTGCAACGCAAGATATAGGGGAGGTGTCACGTGAGTGACGGAAGGTTGAGTTTTGTCAAAAAAGTCGATTCAGCTGCTTTTTAACTCTTCTCCTCAGAAACTGTTGTTTCTTCGGTGTCTCCCCTATTGCACTGCAACACAATGGAGGAGGACAAACACAATCCATTTATTCGCTAAAAAATGCGTTAGAGGGGTATTAAACCTCCTCCCTTGTCGTCTCTTGTGCCCTTACTGTTCGGAGCTATTTTAAAACTCCTCCCCTGTGTTTTGCGACGCAAAATATAGGGGAGGTGTCACGAAGTGACGGAGGGGTTAAGTCCTACAATCGAAAACTCCTATGTTGTCTTTCTCAACTCCTCTCCGAAGAAGATTTGGAATAAGGCTGTCGGCAAGAGATTCATCTCTAAAAATTCAAGTCTACTCCACGAATTTTCTGCTGAATTAAAAAGGCTACTTGGTTTTACCAAGTAGCCTTTTTCTTTAATTTTTTACCGGTGTGCTTATGCTTCGTGGATAGCGTCGTTAGGACAAACCTCAGCGCAAGTACCGCAGCTCAAACATTTGTCTGCATCGATTTTGTAGATATCACCTTCCGAAATCGCTTCTACCGGACACTCGCTAATGCAAGAACCGCAAGCCACACAGTTGTCATTAATTACGTAAGCCATTGTTTTTAGTTTTTAGTTTGAAATAATTAGATCTAATTGCGACACAAAAGTAGCATTTTTATCTCTATTGCAAAAAGAAAAGGAGTAGGAATTTGTGTGTCAAATACAATTCCTGTGGAACAATATACCGCTTGTTTTTCCGTTTGATAAATAGTTATCGTACTATGAATAGAGGTAGTGATATACAAGGAAAGTATTACATGGATTTACGGTCCGTAGATACGTGGGACGATTGTACGTTTTCGTGGCGTGCATAGCGTTGTTGTGGCCGGTATGTGTATGTGCTCAACCTCGTAAAGTACAGAATTTACCGTATGCAGATCATAAACTCTTGCATTTGGGCTTTTCTATTGGTACGCATGTGCAAGATATGAAGTTTGTACATTCGGGTTTCGTTACCGATGGTGGAGAAAAGTTGGTACATGGATATTCCCGATTTTTCACCCGGGTTCAATGTGAATTTGATGGCCGACCTTTATTTGTGCCCCCATTTGAATTTGAGATTTTCGCCGGGTATATTTTTCGGGAATAAAGTGGTGAAGTTTAGAGAGACGGCGACGCAGGAATATCGGACACAAGACATTAAATCGAATTATATCGTCGTCCCTATCGAATTGAAATTCAGTGCTTTGCGTTGTAATAATTTCCGTCCATACCTGATCGGGGGAGTCATGGGAACGGCCGACGTATCGAAAAAAGAGAAACGATTTGCTTAAACTGAATACATTCGACGGTTATTTGACTATCGGCCTCGGTTGTGACTTTTTTATTTACCATATTTTAAATTGATTCCCGAATTGAAATTCTGTTTCGGACTTACAGACGTCATTAACCGGAAACGAAATGATTTAAAGGGATCCGGCCGATATTAAATTTACTCAGTCCTTGAAGAAAGCGACATCGAATATGGTGATATTGTCGTTCTATTTCGAATGATTTTTTATGGACCTGTAAATGGTCGAGAATAATTCGGGACGTATATTCAATTGAGATAGCGCGCCATGCGTGCGGGAGGGATATACCCGGTTACATAAAAATATATAGATGAGTTCTTGTTCGGGATCTATCCAAAAAGCAAGTGCCGGTGAAGCCTAAATGACCGATGGTCGAGGCCGATGCTTCGATGGCCGTAGGGCTTTTTTCCGGGTTTTCCATATCGGGCTTGTCGAATCCCAGCCCCCTGCGGCTGGTCGAGCTTTTTTCTGTCAGAAACAGTTCTACGGTTTTCGGGGATAAAATTCTTTCGTTTCCATATGTCCCTTTGTTTAGCCACATTTGGCATAGTTTAGCCAAATCGTTGGCGTTGGAAAAGAGTCCGGCATTGCCTTGTACGCCTCCGAAAAAACATGCTGTTTCGTCATGGACATACCCTATTAGTTGTTGCTTCCGGTAGAAGTTGTCGCATTCTGTCGGTGCGATTCTTTCGGTTGGAAATCGGTCGAGAGGGCGATATCCGGTCGTTTGCATGCCCTAAGGGTCCGTAGATGTTTTGCTGCAAATATTTGTCCATCGCAATGCCGGTGGCGCTTTCGACAGTCTCTTTCAATAAGACGAAATTCAGGCAGCTATATAAGTATCGTTTGGAGGGGCGTAATTTGCACTCGATGATACGGTTGATAAGGGTGTCGGGCAAAGATTTCGAACCATATAAATTCTGGGCGATTCTCATGGGAAATCGATCCGATTTCCGAGAGGATAGTAGGTCTTTGCGTAGTTGGGCATTGCGGTTGGCAAAAAGCGTTATTCCCCTATTTGTATGGAGTAGATGCTACTTTTCCTACGCTTGATTAATGGTTTCGTGAAGCTGTTGGGGTCGATAATGACCGAAGTCATTTGCAATGAGGCAGGCATACCGGTTTCATGTAAAAGAGCTTCCTTGATCGTCAGACTTTTTTATCGGTATTTCGCAGTGGAGCGAAGTATTTGCTCATCGGTTTGTTCAAATCTATACGTCCGTTGTCATAAGCCTTCATGATAGCCGGTAAAGTACCAGTCGCTTTCGAGACGGATGCCAAGTCATAGAGGTCGTTTGTGGCGACTGCATGGCGGTGAGTTTCGTAGTCGAAGTATCCGTAAGCCTTGTTCCAGACTACTGTTCCTTGTCGGGCAATCAATAATTGACAGCCCGGGAATGCTTCTTTCTTTAATCCCTTGTGTTATAATGGAATCGACAGCAGACAATATCCGGCTGTCCATGTCGACCGATTCGGGAATCGCATATCCCAATCGGCACTTTGGAATATATATGCCTTCTTCCAGTTTGAACGAACCTTCTAAACTTACGGGTAATTTTCCCTTTATGGCATATCCTCCGAATAGGGCTTGTGCTGCATATTCTTGTGCCAACGAGGTATTTTCGTAGGCTAATAAAAGCGTTTTACAATGAGTCAATTCGTGACTTAATCGATTCATCTGATAAGGGGAGAGAAAGCATGCGACTATTGCTTTCCCGGTTTGGCATATACGGCCGATTCTGGCTCTATGTTCGGCTTTGCCGCTATGTACAGCCAGTATGATTTTATCGTAATGTTTCAGTGTGTCCAGCAGTGAAGGCAGTGGATTGCTGTCGTCGAAACGGCCTACGTTGTCGGCGTATAGCGTTATTGTTTTCTGGAAAACCGATTCCGTGTCGTTCCCCACGGATACAACGGCGATTCTGCCCTTGTTCAAATGTGTGATAGGAATTAGATTTTGACTGTTACGTAGCAAGGTCATGGCCTCGCTGTTGAGCTTTCGGTTAAGGGCATCGTATTCGGGAGCGTTCAAATCTTCGATAAGGTTTTTGGTTTTTATGGGTGTATAGTTTGCTAATCCGAAAACGTATTTGTAGCGTAGCACTTTTTACATTTTTCATCGATGGCCTGTTGAGTTATCTTTCCTTGCTCGATAGCCGATAAAATGCTGTTCAACTGTTCTTCGGGTTTCGATGGGTTCAGAGCGATGTCGTTCCCGGCGAGTATGGCTCGTAGTGCCGTATTGCCGAATTTCGATGCTCCCTTCATTTTTTAAAGCATCGGTGAATATTAACCCCTCGAAATTTAAGGAGTCGCATAAAAGTTCGCGGGTGATAATCGGCGATAAGGAAGAGGGGGTATTGGTGGCATCCCATGCAGGAATATTCAGATGCCCCACCATTATGCCCGATAGCCCGCTGTCGATATATGCTTTGAATGGAGGTATTTCGGTACTCATGAGCCTTTCCTTGCTATGAGGAACAAGGGGGAGTGTCTTATGCGAGTCTTCCGAGGTGTCTCCGTGGCCCGGGAAATGTTTGGCAACGGCCATGACTCCTACGGATTCCAATCCTTTGGCGTATGCGATAGCTTTGGACGAGACATTTTTTAAAGACTCTCCGAAAGAACGTTTGCCGATTACCGGATTACGCGGGTTGCTGTTGATGTCGAGAACCGGGCGAAATTGACATGTATGCCCATGCGCCTGCATTGCTTCCCTACGGCGCGGCCGTATTCGTAAAGGAGAGAATCGTTTTGAACGGCTCCTAACATCATGTTGACCGGAAAGCGCGGAGTATCGGACAAACGCATGGCGAGCCCCATTCTCCGTCAAGAGTGATCATCAGGGGAACTTTGGATAAGGACTGACAGTAGTTTGTTAAGTTGGCTTGGTCTTTTTGCTGTTCCTGAGTCGAAAAGCAGTCCACCGATTTTTTGTCCTTGTATGAGTCTTTGTAACGTTTTACGGTTTTGCGGGGGTATCGCTGTTGCGCACTGTAATAACTAACAGTTGTGCAATTCGCTCTTTGGGAGAAAGCGTTTCGAACACCGAGTCGACCCAGTGTTCCATAGCCGACCGATCGGCCGTTTGAAGTAGATACGGGTTTTCTTTTTCAGCTTGCGTGGATACATAGTCTATCGTGGCGATGGAATAGAAATTTACGATCGTCGTCGATAGGTCTGCCGTTGATGGTCGGTTCGATGGCTTTTTCGTCGGCAATAGTCATGTGTACATCTTTGCTCAGGCCTCTCCGTTCCGGGAAGCTACGATATTGAGTAACTCGCGTACATCGGAACCTTTTAGTTTTATGAGACATAATGTATTATCGAAAGGGAAGATAGAATATATTTCGCCCAATGTAATATCTCCCTGCATGAGTGGATTGCGTATCCCCCCTGTATTGATAATCGCAAAATCGACCGGTTGACCGAAATCTCGTTGAACTTCGGTTTTTATGATGTCGGCCGAGAGGTTGGTCAAGGAGGTTTCGGGTCTGCCCGGAGCCATGTATTGGCTCGATTTCCCGATGACGATACTCATTATGCTATCGACACTTGTCTTGTATTTATCGACTATTTGTTCCATTAGCGGTTCGGGAGTCTTGTCCCAGCGGGCATCGACGGGAATGAGTTTGTAAGAAATGTCGAATTCCTGTCGGGACGTGGAGCAGGACGAGAGGATTGACAAAACGACCGAAAGACAGCCGATGGAACAGTATGTATTTAAATTTTTTCATAACGGTTTAGTAGTTAGTTTCGAGGTTCTATGGTAATGCAGCCCAAGTAAGCTCCGCTCATTCCTGTTTGAGCGATGAGTACGTTTTTCCCATCTTTGTTTTTTTTAACTTGGTATTGTAGGGTAGAGAGAGGATTATTGTCTATACTGTCGGGGTTGATGACCGTATGAGAATGTCCCCGATGATGATATCTATGTCGCTGCTTGCTGCCGCTATTTGTGGGTCGGTAACGTCTTTTTTGTCTTGTGCCGTGTATCCTAAATGCGATACGGCCACGACGATATCCGCACCTTTTTGTTTAAGCAAAGCAGCGGTTTCATTGGCTGCTTGGATAGGATCGTGGAATATCACCCCTTTACACGATTCCGAAGGAACGAGGTTGTCGGGATTGACGTTCAAGGCTAAAAATCCTATTTTATATTTCCCGACTTTTTTGATGACCCACGGTTGCAAGGTCCGTGCAAAGGTGTATGGGATACGTCGTAGTTGGAAGAGATAAAATCGGCTGTCGAGTTTTTTATCAGTTGGGCCAGTTTGGTCATACCCGCATCAAATTCATGGTTTCCGATAGTGCGAATATCGTAACGCATGGCGTTCATCGCTTCGAATTCGGCATCGCCTTTGAAAAGGTTGAAATAGGGTGTCCCTTGAATAGCGTCACCGGCATCGACTAATAATACGTTAGGTTCGGCATTGCGGATACTGTCTATAATAGCCATACGCCGCATCACTCCTCCCAAACCTCCGTATGTTTTTGTGGGTGGCTGCGAAAGGTTCCATTTGGCTGTGAGTGTCGTTGGTGTGCAGAATGACGATGCGTTCGGTTTGTGCCAGTCCGCACAAAGAAACGGACAAATATATGGCCGTTATTCCTATGAGTTTTCTTATCATGATGTGAAGAATGTTAGTATGTCGTTTTTTTTCTTTCTCGGACGAAATTACAAATTTGAAGATAATATATCAAAAATTGTTCCCAAGATTGAATTTTGTTAACCTTGCAAGAGCGGTTTGTCTGAAAAAATCGACGGCATATTTGTTTATGTGGCGAAAAAGTCGTTACTTTGCCCCGCTTTTCGTAATCTCTGGCAGGAGAAGTGGCCTGTTAAATTACGTTTCAGTATGAACATTTTAAATAGCTATTAAAAATGGATTTAGTAAAGATTGCAGAAGAAGCATTCGCATGCGGTAAAAAGAGCACCCCGAGTTTCGTAGTGGTGACACTGTTACCGTATCTTACCGTATCAAAGAGGGTAACAAAGAGCGTATCCAGCAGTACCGCGGTGTTGTTATCCGTATCTCCGGTCACGGCGACAAAAAACGTTTCACAGTTCGTAAGATGTCGGGTAATGTAGGTGTGGAAAGAATTTTTCCCCATCGAATCTCCTTTCATCGAACAGATTGTAGTGAACCGTCGCGGTAAAGTACGTCGCGCTAAACTTTATTATCTGCGTGCGTTGACCGGTAAAAAGCCCGTATTAAAGAAAGAAGAGTTTAATCTTTCTTACAAGGCATATAAAAAAACCGCACCGAATATTCGGTGCGGTTTTTATGTTTTAAAACAGCTTCTAAGTAGAGCTCATCTATTTTTTTATCGGGCTTGCCAGCCGTTTGCAGTGTATATCCACATGGCATTGTTCGATGCCGTACCTGTGTTGTAAACAATATCACCACGGTCCACTTGCCAACGGTAGGACAAGCGGTTCCTTTGCAGACAACGTTGTCACCGACAAAGTGGATAGATTGGATCATGGTGTTGACTGTCAACGGGGCGATCAATGTTTCCTGCTTCCATTTGAAGCCGCATACCGACAGACCATTGTCATATAGGAAGCGGGTTCCGCAAACGGGAATTTCAATACTGTGGTAAGCTGTATTTCCGTTCGTACGGGCTCGCATGAGTCGAATGACTACTTGGTTGCCATTTCCGTCGCTGGGACCGTCATAAGAATTGGTCCCGATGTTCAACAAGAGACCTTGCGGTTTTTTCGTGTTGGTGTCGATTTCCCCTAAATTGAAATCGCCTAAGGTCAAAGTCGAACTGCCGATTAGTCGTTTCTTATCCCAAATAGTCTGCATGCGGTAATAGTATGCGCCTTTTTCGAGGAACCATACGATATTGTTGTTGGCCATAGCCGCCCCTCGGAAAAACTGCGTGTTGTTCACCACATGGTTGTGTACGATATGGAAGTTGGGCTTGATAAGTGAGCTCCCGGATAAGAGATAACTCAAATCGTTGAACTCGGTAAACGGAATCAATTCAGGCTCAGGTTTTCCAATAGTCCAAATCTCTTTAAGAATGGCCAGTCCACACCCGTGCATGCTTCCTCCGGCATTTCTGGGAGTACGGTAGCGATAGGTGTTTTGTATCGACAAGGATAGATACCCGTCGGTTTGGATATCGTAAGGGTTGATATTTCCGATATAAAGGCTGGAACTTTCATCTTCATGGTCTAAGAAAACCAAAGAGTTGTTTTGCAGGGTTATTGTAGACGATTGTACATTGACCGATCCTCGTGCATTGTTGTCTCTAATGAGAAATGTCGGTTTTGGCCCTTTATGGAAATAGTTACCGGAGAAATCAATTTGTGAATTGGATATTTTTACTTGAATGCCATCTTCACAGTGGTTGGCAGAAAAAGAAATGCCTTTGCAATCATAGAATGCAATATTGTCGTTGATAATATTGCAACTAATTTGAGCCCCATTCGATTTCGACAATTTCAACCCTCCGGCGATTTCGTTCATATTCATGTGATTCCGATGGAAGTAGAGGTTATCTCCTAATCCGCTTAAATCGAAGGCATAATACTCTTTTTATCTATAACAAATCGTTTTATTATTTCCTCGGGTTCTTCTACCGAGGTTTCGAAGACAAAGTCCTTGAATATGCAGCCCGTGGGTGCATTGAACTGGCAGTTGATAATGGTCTTTCCGTCGCAATACATATCATCGGGTGTGGCTACGGCTTGCACGAATTGACTCCAACTGACATTCTCAATTTTCATGCCGCCTATCGCATAAATACCCCGTATACTGGGTGTCGCTGTCCAAAAGTTTATAAACTGGATATCTCGTATCGTAGTGAATGCAGGAGGAAACTACTGTTCCCATGCCTCATTATGATTCTCGTTCGGGTGAATGTTGGGGTTGATGACAACAGCAAAATTGTTGTCGAACGAAGTGATAGGCGTCCCGTCACTATCGACTGTGAGCGGATAGTTGGTGTTTAAGGGGCGAATAACAGTCCCTAATTTATAATAAGACGAAAGATCGTCGGGAGTAGTGTCTCCTCCTAATGGATAATCACCGATAGGCAACTGTATGTTACTTCTGTTAAGACGATAGTCGGCCAATTCTCCTCGAAGTACAATACCATAAGGAACTTTCAAAGTTTTACAAATGGCGTACTCTCCTTTGGGCAGAAATACTTCTCCGGCATGTTTCAGCTTCATGGCCTTGTTGATGGCATCGGAGGAGTCTACTTTCCATGCTTTTAAGTTTTTTAAGGCCGCATTTCGGGCTTCTTCAATCTTGTCTTTTTCAGCTTCGGGGGCGAGGGGTTCTCTTCGGTAGATTTGGCTGTTTCTCAGGCAACGCGCAGATGCCAAAATTCATTGTTGGAAATATCGTTTCTTGCCCCGAACCATTGAGGATAGGCGCGATCCATTACCCAAATGCCGTCGACGGTGATGTCTTCGCCAAAAATTTGGGTAATAGGGGCTATCAACCGAGTATTGTCGCCGGTGAGTGTGCCTGTCCCTGAGATTTTCCCTCCGGCAAAAATCAACGTCGTGTTGTGGGCTAAGGTGATATGCCTATTGATAACGACGTCTGAATTTTTTTGCCTGTTTCTGTAGTAGTCGGGACTACCACATAAGTTTTCCCTTCGACTGTTCCTTTGACCGGATCGAACTTTTCGTAATTTTCGATATCCGCTAAAATTTCATTTGCTGTCATAATTAAAAAATTTAGTGATTAATACACGGAAAAAGTAGAATCGGGAAGAAGTGATTTTATGGCATGATGATATAATATAAAATATTTTTTGAAAAAAGTGGCTGCCGATTGTTGTGAAAAACAGATTTTTTTCTTACTTTTACAAAACACAAAATATAAGGAGGTTTACTATGAAAAAAAAAAGTAGCGGTGTTGTTGATTTTGTCCATGTTGTACATGTCACCTATGCGTTTGCTAACTGTATTGGACTGACTCATGTGCATTTGGGAAAATCGGTAGAAACGATAGGGGAGAATGTATTTTTGAACTCCGATTCTTTGACCTCGATTACTGTTGACGAAGAGAATCCCTATTTTATGGTTGATGATGGCGTGCTGTATAGTAAGGATAAGAGAGAATTGTTGTATTGCCCTAAAAATTTTTCGGGGATTTATCGAGTAGCCGAAGAGGTGAAACGGATAGGTAAATCGGCTTTTTAGAAATTGTAACCAATTAACTGAGATTGTATTGCCCGAGGGTTTGGAAGTAATAGGTGACACGGCCTTTTATGGTTGCACTCAGTTGAAGCAGATTTCTCTTCCAAAGAGCGTTTCGCAAATAGGAGCTTATGCATATAAGGGTTGTCCTTTGCAGGGTACCCTCGATTTGATGAATATTAAGGATATTGGAGAAGGTGCTTTCGAGGGTTGTACCGGTTTAACAAGTGTCGTTTTGCCAGAAAATTTATTGCGAATAGAGGCTTCTCTCTTTCAAGGTTGTACAGGATTGACAGTAGTAAACATTCCTCAGTGTGTAACAACCATAGGCACATCTGCCTTTGCTTCTTGTAGCCGTTTGCAATCTGTTGCCATTCCCGATGAGGTAGAACGTATAGAAGACTATGCTTTTAAGGGGTGTAGCAATATGAAGCACCTTGCGATAGGTAATTCAGTTAAAAAAAAATAGCGTTGAGGCTTTTTGGGGAGTGTAGACGGTTAAAGTCTTTGTCTATACCCGCCTCGGTAGATTCTATTCTTTCGTCGTTTGTGGACTGTGACTCTGTTTCATCATTGGAACTAAAAGATGGGAATCGGCCTATTTTGATTGAAGGCAAGTGTTTCAATGGTGGCAATATGATGATTGATACACTATATATAGGGCGGAAGATTAGTGGTGTGCCGCAGTTTAATGAGTGTGCCTATTTGTCGACGTTGACAGTTGGTAGTATGATATTGACCATGCAAGATGTTTCGGGTTGTAAAGATTTGTCAAAGGTTATTTGCTTGGGAGCTACTCCTCCGGAAGCGACGATGACTACATTTTCAACAGTTACTCTCGATGGTACTCTAGTGGTGCCGGCATCGGCCGAGGAGGTTTATCGTCGTACGGCTCCGTGGCGTTTTTCTATACGATAGAGACCTTCCTGATGTGGCCCCTGCAAAGTTAATACTCGATACAGAGAGTTACCAGATAACCCGTGAAGATGAAGTCTTGTCTCTGTTGGCTACGGTCTATCCCGAGCATGCTACATTTTCGGGCCTTCGTTGGACAAGCAGTAACGAGATGGTAGCCACGGTTTCTGAAACCGGGATTGTTCATTCAAACAAAGAGGGCGAGGCCGATATTACCGTATCGTTGAACGATGGGGCACTGACGGCTACTTGCCATGTGTCGGTGCACTATGTCGATGCCGTGGAGGAGCATGAAGCAGACCAAGTGTCGATTTATCCCAATCCCGTAGACGATATGTTACATATCGATGGGGTAACCACCGGAACATCTATTACCTTGTACGATATGACCGGTCGGTTGGTGCTTTCGGACAGGGCCTACGGTGGGGCTATGACTTTCGACATGTCGGCTCTCAAACGAGGTGTGTACTTGTGCCGTATCCAGAACAGGACGTATAAAATCGTAAAGCGGTAAATGCACGATAGGAAAAATCCTCGGGGGGTGTAAAGCAACCTTCGGGGATTTTTGTTTTTGGGGCAGAAGTTAAAAAGATTGTTGAAATAAATTGAATATAATATTCCTCTCGGTATAATCAAGTAAATTTGTTTCTGCTCTTGGTTTTTCGTATCTTTGTCACTACGAAGATAGGAGACGGTTCGGCATAGCCAAGTCGGAAATGAGATTTCCGTTTGTCTCTGTGCTCACCTTTCGCTATCTTTGTCCCGCAATTTGGGGATACCCGGGGAAGCAAAGATGTCGGGGTAGAGAGTTTCTCTTCGGAAAGTTCGGCATTGTTTTTGTCGGTTGATATATGAAATTAGATAACTCTAAATAGATATAGAAGATGAGTAAAAAGCACTATTGATGATTCTCGACGGCTGGGGCATCGGTAATCATTCGCACGCAGATGTGATTTATAATACCCCCCACTCCTTATTGGGACTATTTGTTGAAAACCTATCCTCATTCGCAGTTGCAAGCAAGTGGCGAGAATGTGGGTTTGCCCGATGGCCAGATGGGAAATTCGAAGTAGGTCACCTCAATATCGGTGCAGGACGTATCGTCTATCAAGATTTGGTGAAGATCAACAAAGCCTGTGCCGACAATTCCATTTTACAGAACAAAGAAATTGTCTCTGCGTTCTCTTATGCGCGCGACAACGGTAAGAATATCCACTTTATGGGGCTGACCTCTAATGGAGGGGTGCACAGTTCGCTGGATCATTTGTTCAAGTTGTGCGACATCGCCAAAGAATATGGTTTGGAGAATACGTTTATCCACTGCTTCATGGACGGTCGTGACACCGATCCTCGCAGCGGTAAAGGGTTTATCGAGGAGTTGGAGGCTCATTGCGCTAAATCGGCCGGAAAGATAGCCTCTATTATCGGACGATATTATGCGATGGACCGCGACAAACGCTGGGAGCGGGTGAAAGAAGCCTATGACCTTTTGGTAAACGGAATCGGTCGTAAATCGGATAATATGGTGCAAGCCATGCAGGAATCGTATGATGCCGATGTAACCGACGAATTTATCAAACCTATCGTAAACACGACTTGCGACGGGCGAATCAAGGAGGGCGACGTGGTTATTTTCTTCAATTACCGTAACGATCGCGCCAAAGAGCTGACGATTGTGCTCACGCAGCAAGATATGCCCGAGGCCGGTATGCACACGATTCCCGGTTTGCAATACTATTGCATGACGCCTTACGATGCCTCGTTCAAGGGTGTTCATATTCTTTTCGACAAAGAGAATGTACATAACACGTTGGGCGAGTATTTGTCGAAATCGCATAAAACCCAGTTGCACATCGCCGAAACCGAGAAATACGCCCATGTTACTTTCTTCTTTAACGGCGGTCGCGAAACTCCGTTCGAGGGAGAGGATCGTATTTTGGTTCCGTCTCCCAAAGTAGCTACTTATGACTTGAAACCCGAGATGAGTGCCTATGAAGTGAAAGATAAATTGGTAGCCGCCATCGGCGAAATAAATACGACTTCATTGTCGTGAACTATGCCAACGGCGATATGGTGGGACATACAGGTGTCTATTCGGCTATCGAAAAAGCTGTCGTGGCTATCGATGCTTGTTGTGCGCGATACCGTCGAGGCTGCTAAGGCCAACGGTTACGAAGTGATTATCATAGCCGATCACGGTAATGCCGACAATGCCGAGAATGCTGATGGAACACCCAATACGGCTCACTCATTGAATCCGTGCCTTTCGTTTATGTGACGACGGAGAATAAGAACGCACGGGTCGAAGATGGTATTTTGGCCGATGTCGCTCCCCTCGTTGCCACATTATGGGATTGCCTCAGCCGGCCGAAATGACAGGACATGATTTGTTGAAATAACAACGATCGACGATGATGATATGCCGGAACGTATGCTTTGCGTTCCGGCTTTTTTCCTCATAAAGATAGATGAAAACGATAGAATCCGAAGAAATTATGCTGCAAGTAGGTAGTGCGCTGGTGAGCCTCGATGTCATAGAACGCTTTTTGTCTGTGATCTCGAAAATGTTTGGGGGCATGTTGCATCGAGGGAGATGCCGGCGTTCCGGTCTCCGAAGAAGAATGTCGTAAATTGAAAGAAATTCTTCCGGTTATCTGGGACGATTTGTTACCCGAAGCGAAGTCCGTTATCGAACGGCAAGGAGTTGCCTATGTCGATGAAGAGGGCGATTTGGTGACATCTATCGTGAATGGTAAGGATTGTGTTTTTACCTGTTACGGTAAAAACGGAATGTGCCAATGTGCCGTAGAGAAAGCGTTTCGAGAGGGGAAAATCGATTTTTACAAGCCTGTTTCCTGTCATCTGTATCCTGTGCGTTTGAAAGAATACAAAGACTTTGCGGCGGTAAATTATCACCGTTGGAAAATTTGCAAGGCAGCCGAAGTATTGGGACGCCGGGAAAAGTGAGGGTTTACGAATTTTTGAAAGAACCGTTGATTCGCAGGTTTGGAGAAAAGTGGTATAACGATCTTTGTGAAGCCGCCGAGGCTTATTTGAAAGAGTATGGGGAATAATCCGGTAAAATTCAGCTATAAACAGATTTGGTTCATTGCCTATCCGATTCTTATCAGTCTCGTTATGGAGCAACTCATCGGCATGACCGATACCGCCTTTATGGGGCGTGTCGGTGAAGTCGAATTGGGAGCTTCGGCCATTGCCGGAGTCTATTACATGACATTTTATATGATTGCTTTCGGGTTTAGCTTGGGAGCGCAAATCATTATGGGGCGGAGAAACGGAGAAGGAAATTATGCGAAGATAGGCCCGATATTTTATAACGGAACCTATTTTTTGCTGGGAGTAGCGTTGGTGCTGTTTGTCTCATCTCATTTCGTTTCGCCTTTGATTCTCGAACGATTTATCGATTCGCCTCATGTTCATGAAGCTGCCGTAAGTTATATTCGCTGGCGGGTATATGGATTTTTCTTTTCATTCGTAGCCGTGATGTTCCGCGCCTTTTTCGTGGGAACAACCCAAACAAAGACTCTGACACTCAATTCGATTGTCATGGTATTGTCGAATGTCGTGTTTAATTACATTCTGGTTTTCGGGAAATTGGGATTTCCGGCTATGGGAATTGCAGGAGCCGCCATCGGTTCTTCTTTGGCCGAGTTGGTATCGGTAATTTTCTTTGTCGTTTACACCCGTGTACGAGTCGATGTCAAAAAATATGGATTAAATCGCTTCGGTTTGCAGAATGGAGAACCTTTAGGGAAATATTTTGAATATTTCTGTATGGACGATGGTTCAAAATTTTATATCCATGTCTACATGGTTCCTGTTTTTTATCGCCGTGGAACATCTGGGCGAGCGATCGTTGGCCATAACGAATATTATTCGTAACGTATCGGCTCTGCCTTTTATGATTGTCATTACGTTCTCTTCGACATGTAGTACGCTCATCAGTAATTTGATAGGAGCTGGAAATACTCGCTATGTACGGGGCACGTTGAATCAGTGTATCCGTATGGCATATTTGTTTGTGCTTCCGATTATATTGTTCTTTATCCTTTGTCCCAATTGGATTTTGCGCATTTACACCGATATGCCCGATCTTATTTCGGCATCGCTTCCGTCTTTGTTTGTCCTTTGTTCCGCCTATATTTTTATAGTCCCGGGGAATGTCTTTTTTCAGTCGGTTTCGGGGACAGGCAATACTCGTGCTGCGTTTATTTTTGGAACTGATGGCGCTGGTGCTCTATGTCGTCTATGTGGCGATTATGATATTTTATCTGAGGGTCGATGTTGCTATTTGCTGGACGACAGAACATATCTATGCCATTGGAATCCTTTTATTTTCGGCGGCTTATATGAAATGGGGAAGTGGGAAAATAAAAAAATCTAAAAAAATAATCGGGCTGTTGTTTTGTATAGAAAATATTTAATATTTTATATTTAGTACGAATGAACTAAATATAAAAGTCAAATGGGTTGCTGTTTACGATAATTTGTGTATATTTGCAACTGATGCAAAAACGGATTATACATCGATATAGTCAAGGGTGTTTGCTCCTACTCTTGGGTTAGTTATATGGGAAATTTTATGGTAAGAAAAATTCTGTTGTGTATATTCGCATGTACCTTTGTAATGTCGGAGGCACAAGAAGAGTCTGTCCGTCCATATCAGTTGCCCGATATTCCCGATAGTTTGGTGACGCCCGATGTTAGAAGCGAATACTTAATTGCCCATTATTGGGATAATTTTGATATTGAAAACCGCGCATATTTGGATGCGAGGGAAATTCCGGAACAGGCTTTCGTCGATTTTACCTCTATTATGCGTATCGCTTCACGAGAGAGTACATTGAAATCTATTGATATTTTATTGAAGCGGGCTTCGAGCGATGAAGATATATTGTTGATGTATGCCGATATAGCCGATAAATATCTATATAGTGGAGAAGGGCATTTAGTTAGCGAGGAAGCCTATTTGCCGTTTGTAAAAGCGGTGCTCGATTCGAAAAAAGTGGATAAGTTACGTAAGTTGCGTTATTCCTATCAATATGATGTTTTGACTAAAAACCAATTGGGAATGGAATTAACCGACTTTGAATATAAATTACCGGGAAAAGAAAAGAAGTTTCGTGTTAAGAAATTAAAAGCTCCTTTTGTCCTGTTATATATTAACGATCCCGAATGCGATGATTGCTCGTTGACTACTTTGAGATTGAGTGTTTCGCAGGCCTTATTGAAGGAAGTAAGAGAAGGACGACTCGTTATTTTGTCGGTTTATCCCGATGGAGAGACGGACGAATGGTTGGGCAGTGTTGAGAAATATCCCAAAGAGTGGGTGGTGGCTTCTATGGAAAATGGAGACCGTTATTTCGATTTGAGGATTATGCCTGCTTTGTATTTGTTGGATAAAGATAAGAAAATAATATTACGCAATACTTCGCTGGAAGAAGTAGAAAAGATATTGAAGGAAAATAAGTAAAAAGACTTTGTGGTTTTGATTCTGTGTAAACGATGTGAATCGTCCATTTGAGATCCCCTCTGTGCGTGAGCATAGTTTTTTTTTGACCCAATAACACCTGAAAAAGGAAGAATCGACCACAAAGTCTTTTCTATTTAATCTATTTGAGCAATTCGGTTGTTATTTAAATATTGAATTAACAAAATTGAATATGAAGAATTTCGCTAAAACGGTCTCCCGCTTTTTGTTGTGTGAACGATTGTCCGATTGGGCAAAACTAGGGTTACGGGTGTTTATCGGTTTCATGATGCTGACTCACGGCATCGCCAAAATAGAACAGTTCGATACTTTGAAATCTACGTTTCCTGCAACTATGGGAATGAGTAGTGAGTTGTCGTTAATCCTTATCATATTGGTAGAGGTTGGTTGTTCCTCGTTAGTGCTGTTGGGATTTATGACAAGGTTGGCGGTTTTACCGTTGATGTTTTCTATGATTATTGCAGCTTTTTTTACCTTTTCTCCGATTAGCCTGTCGATGGCAGAATTACCGTTGCTTTATTTGGGAATTTATACTTTTATACTGCTTGCGGGTCCCGGACGATACTCTGCGGATGCCTTCTTCGTGAAGACTTTTCATTTGGAAACCTCGTCAGAAAGCATGGAAGAAGTTTAATTTTGAAAGACAGGTATCACCGGAACCGGAATTAGAGAACGAATAGATGAATGTAGCCGTATTATTATCTGGGGAGTGGATAGTGCCGTTGTTGTGCATCGGCTGAAAGAGCAAGGGATAGACCCGACTTTATTTTACATTCGCATAGGAATGGACAATGACGAAGGCGACTGTTCGGCCGAGGAGGATATAGAAATGTGTACTTATATTGCGCGTAAGTACGGACTTCCGTTTGAAGTCGTATCTCCCATAGGGAATATTGGGACCATGTCATGGAATATGCTTTGCGAACGGTGAAACTCGGATTAACTCCTAATCCCGATATGATGTGTAACAAAATGATCAAATTCGGTTTCTTTGAGGAACGTTGGGGGCATGCGTTCGATAAAACGGCTACCGGCCATTATGCTACGACGACCGAGAGGAATGGTAAAATTTATCTCTCCACGGCAAGAGATAAAAAGAAAGATCAGACCGATTTTCTGGCACAGATAGACTCTGTGCAGGTTTCCCATTTGTTATTTCCTATCGGCGATTTATTGAAACAGGAGGTTCGGGAGATGGCTGTTTCGGCTAAGCTCCCTAATGCTTCCAGACGTGACAGTCAAGGTATTTGCTTTTTGGGGAATATCGACTACAATGCGTTTATCCGTCGACATTTGGGCGAACGACAAGGGGCGATAGTAGAGCTCGAAACCGGTAAGATATTGGGATCTCACAAAGGGATATTGGTTTCATACGATAGGACAACGGAAGGGACTCGGATTGAGTGGCGGTCCGTGGTACGTCGTGGCGAAAGATGTCGATACCAATACGATATTCGTATCGAACGGGTATGGAACGAAGAAACAATATGGGAAGGTTTTAAAGTTGGCGGAGTTCCATTTTATTACAGATGACCCGTGGGGAGAGATGGAATCGCCTGTCGAGATAACTTTTAAGAACAGGCATACCCCCGATTTTACGTCAGGACTCTTAATTAAGGAGGGCAAGTCGTATTCTATCTCTTCGACGGAACCGGTACAGGGTATTGCTCCCGGACAATTTGCTGTCGTATACGATAAGGAACACCATATTTGCGTCGGTAGTGGAGTAATTACTTTGTAACGATGCTTCTTGTATTCGGAATAGAATAAATAATAGTTCCCTCTGAGCCTGAACAAAAAGAGGAGGAGATCTTTGCCAAACCGAGAGATAAGATACGATTCGGTATGAAAAACAAGCGTATTTGTTTTATTCTGCACACACCTTTCATTATATTTGTAGAATATAGGATACGGTTCGGCAGAGTCAAGTCGGAAATGTGATTTCCGTTTGTCTTTGCACTCGCCTTTCGCTATATTTGTATGATTAAAAATGTGGTGACGTGGATACTCGTATAAAATTAAAGGTGTTGGGGTTGACTTACAGTCAAGTACAAAAAGGTGCATATGCTTTGGTGCTTGCCGAAGAAAATGGGCCTCGTCGTATTCCTGTCGTGATAGGAGTGTCCGAGGCTCAGTCTATAGCTATATCTTTGGAAGGTATTGTTCCGCCTCGTCCGATTACTCATGATCTTTTTTGTGAGTTTCTCTCACGGTTTCGGCATTCGTTTGAAAGAGGTTTGTATTTATAAATTTGAGAATGGAGTTTTTCCTCGGAAATGCTTTTTGACGATGGTACGCGTGAGATTCGTATCGATGCCCGTACTTCCGATGCAATAGCCATAGCTTTGCGTACACGGTCCGACATATATGTCATGCAGAATATTATAGACGAGGCAGGATTTGTTTATGAAGAAAATGAAGGTAAAGAAGTCGTAGAGACAGAAGAACTCCCCGAAGAAAAGAGTTTGTCGAATTGTTCCCGTAAGGAACTTAAAGAACGCTTGGAAAAGGCTATTGCTTCCGAGGCTTATGAAGAAGCCGCTCGTATTCAAGATGAGCTGAATAAAAGAGATAATAACTTGTAAGAACACCGATATTTTTTTAGATTTGCATGAAATAAGCCGCATGTCGGTAAGATGCTCGGACAAGTGAGGTATTCCAGTGCTCGATCGGCTTTATTTTTTGACAGATAATCTAAACCATGTCCTGTAAAAAGGAAATTATTACAACACAAACGCAAGAATATGGAAAGTGTAAAAATTCGACTGATAGTCATGAATTTTCTCCAATTTTTTATCTGGGGATCGTGGCTCTGTACATTGGGATTATATATGACGACACCCGTTGAAGACAGGGGGCTTGGCTTTCGACGGTGCACTCGTGGGCAGTGTGTTTGCTCTATCGGGTATAGCTTCTCTTATTATGCCTGCGCTTATAGGTGTGGTTTCCGATAAGTGGGTGAATGCCGAACGGCTGATGGGAGTTCTGCATTGGGTCGGAGCTATTTCTCTTTTTTGTGCGGCGTTCGTTACCGATTATGATTTGTTCAAAATAGCGATGTTGGTCAATATGCTGGCCTATATGCCCACTCTGTCATTGTCATATACCGTTGCGTATAATGCTATCGATAAAGCCGGATTGGACCGCATTAAGGACTATCCTCCCGTGAGAGTTTGGGGAACGATAGGGTTTATCGTCGCTATGGGGATAGATAACCTCACCGGGTTCAGTTCCAATAATGGGCAGTTGACTATGGCTGCGTGTGCCTCTGCCGCAATGGGACTTTATTGCTTCACTTTACCGGCTTGTCCTCCGGCTAAGGCGATGAAGAATAACGGGCTCATGTCTGTGTTGGGATTGGATGCTTTGGTTTTTGTTTAAGAATTACCGTACAGCCGTATTCTTGCTTTTCTCTTTTTTTGTTGGGGGCAGCCCTTCAAGTGACCAATATGTATGGCGTTCCTTTTCTCGATAGTTTCAAGGCGACTCACCCCGAGGCTTGGGCTGTGAAATATTCGGTCATACTCTCTTCTCTTTCTCAGGTATCGGAAACTCTTTTTTATTCTGGCGATACCGTTTTTTTATGAGCCGATACGGTATTAAGAGGGTGATGATCATCAGTTTCATGGCATGGGTATTGCGTTTTGGATTCTTCGCAATCGGCGGTCCCGAGGGCTTCCCGGTCGTATTCTTGGTATTATCGATGATCGTATATGGTATGGCCTTCGATTTCTTCAATGTGTCGGGTTCTCTTTTCATTGCCGATGAGGCTCCCGATTCCATAAAAGCCAGTGCTCAGGGTATCTTCATGATGATGACGAATGGACTGGGCTCTATCGTGGGCGGTTACGGAGCTGGGTTGGTTATCGCTTATCATAGCGAGAATGGCGTGGTGACCGACTGGCCGGCATGTTGGACTATCTTTGCGGCTTATGCTTGTGTAATCGGTATTTTGTTTGCATTGACGTTCCACTATAAACATCAAGCCAAAGTCAAGGCAGAGAAAGTTTAATCTTTTAACGAGGTCCTATGCAGATATTTTATGCTCCCGATATTGAAAGTGTGCATGAGCTCCCTGAGGCGGAAAGCCAGCATTGTGTCAGAGTTTTGCGTATGGGCGAAGGTGACGAGATTGGAATTGTCGATGGGGGAGGAAATAAATATCTGGCCGAAATCGTTCTGGCGCATCCGAAGCGTTGTAGCATACGGATATTGAAAAAATCGAAAGTTCCCAATCCGTGGCGGGCACAAGTGCATGTAGCGACTGCGCCGACGAAGAATCTCGATAGAATGGAGTGGTTTGCCGAAAAAGTCACGGAGATAGGCATTGATTCGATTGCTTTGTTGAAATGCCGATTCTCTGAACGGAAAGAGTTAAAAACTCGATCGTCTGAACAAAATTCTGATTTCGGCGATGAAGCAATCCTTAAAGGCTGTTTTTGCCCCGATTGTCCGAAATGGAAGCCTTTTCGGACTTTGTCGCCCGTCCTTTCGATGGACAGAAATTCATTGCTCATTGCTATGCAGAGGGCGAGCGGAAAGAACTCTCCGAGATATATCGCCCGGGAGAGAATGCTTTGATTTTGATAGGTCCTGAGGGTGATTTCAGCCCCGAAGAGGTAGAACAGGCTATTGCCTGTGGATTTCAGCCGGTGATGTTGGGGCAGAGCCGGTTGCGTACAGAAACGGCCGGAGTAGTTGCCTGCCATACGATACAAGTGTTGAATCAGTTAAAATCGAAATAATGAAACTCGAAAATCTTAAATATACCGATAGCGGTAATTTCTTTCTGTTGGCAGGTCCTTGTGTCATAGAAGGAGAGTACATGGCGATGGATATTGCGGAAAAGATCGTCGGGATAACAGAATCGTTGCAGATACCCTATATTTTCAAGGGCTCTTATCGCAAGGCCAACCGTTCTCGCCTTGATTCGTTTACCGGGATAGGCGATGAGAAGGCTTTGAAAATATTACGGAAAGTCGCCGATACATACAAAATACCTGTCGTTACCGATATTCATACGGCCGAGGAGGCTAAGATGGCTGCCGAGTATGTCGATGTGTTGCAAATTCCGGCATTTTTGTGTCGCCAGACCGATTTGTTGGTGGCTGCTGCAAAAACAGGGCGAGTGGTGAATATCAAGAAAGGTCAATTCCTGTCGCCCGAGGCCATGAAGTTTGCCGCTCAAAAGGTCGTGGATGCGGGGAATAACGATGTGATGATTACAGAACGAGGAACTTCTTTCGGTTATCAAGATCTGTTGGTCGACTATCGGGGCATTCCGATTATGCAGAAGTTCGGTTTCCCGGTTATTCTTGATGCTACATTCGTTGCAAAGGCCCAATCAAGATTCGGGCGTGACCGGAGGAATGCCGGAATTGATAGAGACTATCGCCCGGGCAGGTATCGCTGTGGGTGTCGATGGGTTGTTTATGGAGACTCACCCCGAACCGTGTAAAAAGCTAAATCGGACGGAGCCAATATGTTGCCGTTGGATCTTTTGGAAGGCTTGCTGACAAGGTTAGTGTGCATTCGGCAGGCTGTAATGTCTTTGGGTAGTAAAGATAAGTAACATATAAAAGCTGTTTGACAATGGTTTCTCGACTCAGGTGTTTTATAGGGGGTATCTTATTTTGTTTTTTCACGTCGTCGTTTGCTCTTCATGCGACGGAAAACGATGATTTGGTGAAAGCCATGATGGAGGTATATGCCGAGGAATTGGCTGCCAATCCACAGGATTACAGAACGTATTATAGCCGGGCTATGGCTTATTTCGGACAGGGGGATATGAAAAAGGCTTTGTCGGATATCGACAATGCGATTAAATATTTTCCTCGAAAAGAGAAGGACGATTTGGCACAGGCTTATTTGCTGAGAGCTAAGATTCTGTCGGAAAGGGGAGAGGCCAAGTCTGCTTTGACCGATTTGAACAGTGCTTTACGATTAGTCCCTAACCATCGGTTGGCTCTGAAAGACCGGGGAGATCTGCTGTGCCGGTTGGGACAATACGATATGGCTAAAATCGACTATAACCATTTGTTGCGCATGGATACCCGCAGTCAAAGCGCATTTATGGGGTTGGCACGAGTCGAGGCTCATACCGGCCAGCCGGTGAGAGCGAAAGATTTATTAGCTCAGGCTGTCAATCTCTCGCCCAAAGATCCGAAGATTTATTTGGAGCGCAGCGAGATTTATAAGGAGATGGACATGATGCCCGAAGCAGTCGATGATTTGGTCTATGCCGTCTCGCTCGATGATGGGCATTCGGGAGCGATACAAAAGCTGGTCGCTTATAGTAACGAGTCGTATAACGGCGTTATCGAAGGGTTGAATCGGAATATCGAACGTTCTCCCCGGCAGGGTATGCTTTATTATGTGCGTGCCACCATTTATAAAGACCATTATGATTATGCATCTTCTTTGCGTGATTGGAATACGATCGTGGAGGAGAACTTTTTCAATTTTCATACGGTCTATTATAACCGGGCCTTTTGTCTGTCGAGGTTGACCCGATTCGACGAAGCGAGAGCCGATATAAAAAGAGCGATAGAGAAAGATTCGCAGAATGCCGAATATTATCGATTGTTGTCTGAAATCGAGAGGGGAGACGGCAATCTTGCCGCTGCCGAACAAGCTGTTCGGCAAGCGGCGGTATATGACCCGTCGAATGTGGCGATTTGTCTGGAAAGGGGAATGATAGCCTATGACGAAGGCGACTTCGGGCAGGCGATAAGTTGTTATAACGAGGCTGTCGTCGCAGCTCCCGATGAACCGTATTCTTATTTGGCACGGGCTTATACGCAAGAATATGGTATGGAAAATCGTATAGCTGCTGAGGCGGATTACCGCAAAGTACTTAGCTTGGACGGTACGTCTGCCGCTTATGGCAATAATTTGAAAGGAATCGCATTTGCGAAACTTCATTTGAAAAAACAGGCCGAGGAGTGGGAGCGTTCGCTTTTGGCTTCCGGGTCGGTTCGTAATATCGATTATTTTTATTTAGCTTGTATGTACGCCGGTTTTGATGTCGACAAGTCGATTTCTTATCTCGACAAGGCGTTGCAAAACGGATATGGCGATTATTATCGTATTCATGTCGACCGCTACTCTCCGGTATCGCTATTACCCATCAGACATTTGTCGCAGTACAGCGATTTGCTGTATAAATATCGTGCCTTGTTCGGTAAATAGTTGCAAGTCCGCGCCGTTTTTTTATTTTACGGTTCTGATGCATTGTCTTTATGTTTGAATATTTTCTGTCCCCATGATGTTTTTAGGATTCCTTTCATTATAATGGGTGTCAATATTCCTGCTATTGCTGCCGGTATAACAATATTTGCTATTATCTCGTTTAAATTCATAATGGGTCGAATTGTTCTCTATGGATTAATTGTATTACAAAGATATTTAAATAAATATGTTTTTAGGACGCCATATTTAAATTTTTTGTTGAGCCCGGTAAAATCGTATAAATCTTTGGATAAGGATTTTTCTTAGAAGCTGTTTTAAATTTATCGGGACGGGTTGTCTTCGATATGTGGCGTATTTTTATGGGCTCGTAGTTTTTGCTGTTTGAGAAAACGGGCATATCCGGCTTTTAGGAAGTCGTCGATGTCAGCAGGCAATTCGTTTTCTTCCGATGGCAGGTTGTCGTCAAGAGCCATCATATCGAAGAGTTCCTTTGCGTGTTCGGATAGAGATAGAGGCTTCCGGGGTGGATATCATCGGCAGTCGTCTCGTCGGCCGTATTTTTCCGTCCTTTCTTCCCGGCTTCTTTCTTCGAGGGCTTATTCTCGAATCGCTTGGCATATCGTTCGAGGGTGTTGATGTAGCCCATCAAAGTTTTTACTTCCGCAGCTTGTGCCAGTACGTCTAACGAGAGCAGCAGTTCGTAATAACGTAATAGGAGTTGATGTCTCAACACTTCTATTCTCAATCGTTGTTCTTTCAGAATCTGTTCTTGTGTTTCCATACGTCTGTTTTTTCAGGCAAATGTAGAACCGGTATGTCTGTTGTTTATGGCATGATCGAACTTTTTTAGAAAAAAGAGGGAGATATTTATATTTTTGGAGTTATCGGTTCTTTGCACTTTTCTTGCTGCGATGTAGAGGGGCTGCCGAAGGAACGGTAATTTTTGCGCAGAGATTGAAAAGGCTGTCATCGTTTTTGGGGTATAGGATTTTTTGATTGTAGAATTTAACCCCTCGCCCTGCGGGCACTCCCCCTACCTATTCCCTTACGGAAACACAGAGGGAGAGGTTTAAAAGTGGTATTTCTTGTTTTGGCATAAGGATAGATTTTATACTTCTCGCTTTGCGGGTACTCTCCCTATCTTATCTGTGATGAGCAGAGGGGAGGCTGAATTTTATCGAAAATCTATTCAGCTACTTTTTAACCACTCTCCGAAAAGATTGGAATGTGGTTGTAGATAAGAGATTCGTCGCTAAGATTCAAGCCTGCCCCACGAATTTTCTACTGAATCGAAATTTCTGGCAAAGCCCTCGGCAGCCGAGTCGAATGTATTAAAAAAGGCATTAACCCTTCGGTTAATGCCTTTTATAGAAAGAAGCAATTTGTTTTAGTGGAAATGAAATTATTTCTTTTTGTATTTTATTTTATTCGTAAGATTTTTTGCCTTCGCGCAATACTCCGTTTCGCTTAATCCCGTTGAGCTTGCACAGATGACTGATCGAGACACCGTATTTATTGGCTATCCTTGATAGTGAATCTCCTTTTCTAACTCGATAGGATACGTATTTCGCTCCGTTGTTACTGCCCTTGTATCTGCCGTATCCCAAGCTGCTGGCTAATTCTTTCGGATTGAAAGTATATTGGTCGGTATGAGGCACTTGATTTACAAAGTCGAAAATCTTATTGGGATTGATGTCCATTCCCAAATAGCGCGTTTCGAAGTGCAAATGAGGGCCCGTGGAGCGTCCCGTGTTACCTCCCAAAGCAATGGGTTCTCCCACTTTTACGATTTGATCGGGCTTAACCAAGAATTTGGAGAGATGGCCGTATATGGTTTCGAGGCCGTTGCTGTGACGAATGATTACGTAGTATCCATATCCTCTGCGTTCATATCGTGTTAATCTCACTTTCCCGGAGAAGGCCGCACGTACTGTATCTCCGATATGAAGCGACAAATCCACTCCTCTGTGCATGCGTCTGCGTCGCCAACCGTAGTTCGATGTAATATGACCAATGATGGGCATACAATATTCCGAGACGTCGATAGTAGCGGATTCGGGCAATTTGTCTATTGGGACTTTGTATGGGTTTACCCATGTTTGATCCCAATTTTCTCCATAAATATCAATACCGGGAAACTCCTCTTCCTCTTCTCCGAGCATTTCGAGTAGGGCGATGGAATCGACCAAGTTTATTTCTTTGTGTATGTTTTGTTGCCCTGCGATGAGGTCCTGGTGTTGTTTGGAGTGTAGGTGAGTGGAGAGATTCCTATTGTGCTGGGCATTTAAGTTACCTAGCGAGAATGCAAGCAGGAGAGGTAGAATGTAATGTTTTGTTTTTCCGAAATACATTTTATTTATCTAATTCTGGCATAAGCCGCGTCCTAAAATAAATAGTCGAAGTAGCCTTTTTATTAAGCCCACCAAAGAAAGATGCGTATATTTTTGCACACACTTTTCAAAGATAATGAATTTTGGAGGAATGTGTTCTGGTTGGTTAACAAAATTTAGGTATCCAGTAAGCCGATTTGTTTGTGTTTTTTGTATAAAACATTGATTTATATGTCTTTATGTGTAAACATGTTTTACAACATAAAATAGTAAAAACTCTTCATTTAACTGATTAATCCCCAGTTTTTTTTTTTCGAAAATGCGGTTTAGTTCTTTTCGTACGATTTGGTTTTCGGGTCGTTCTAACAATTCATCGGAATCTAGCAGTTTACCTGCTTCATCGCGAGCTACTTGCAATATTTGTGCATCTTTTTGCCAAGTTGGCGATTTGTAAATTGAATGCAATTCCACTTTGCTGAGTCCCTTCCATATCCCCCGGTCCCCTCATTTGCATGTCGGCTTCGGCAATGCGAAACCCGTCATGGTTTCTGCCATGATTTCGAGCCTTTTTCGGGTATCTTGGTTGATTTTATAAGATGTCATCAAGATACAATACGATTGTTCGGCGCCACGACCTACACGCCCTCTGAGCTGGTGTAGCTGAGCCAGACCGAAACGTTCGGCGTTTTCGATGATCATAACCGATGCATTGGGTACGTTCACCCCGACTTCTATGACCGTAGTCGCCACCATAATGCGGGCTTCTCCCGATACGAATTTTTGCATCTCGGTTTCCTTTTCGGCCGCTTTCATTTTTCCATGTACCATGCACACTTGATATTCGGGGAAAATTTCCCGAATGTGTTCATATCCTTCTTCTAAATTTTTCAAGTCGCTTTTCTCGCTTTCCTGTATGAGCGGATACACGATATAGGCTTGTCTCCCGATTTGTAGTTGCTTGCGCAAAGAAGCGTATAGCTGGGCTCTTTTGTTATCGTATTGAAGGAGTGTTTGTATGGGTTTGCGTCCGGGGGGCAGTTGGTCGATGACCGATACGTCGAGATCGCCATAAACGGTCATGGCCAAAGTCCGGGGAATGGGGGTGGCAGTCATGACCAAAATGTGTGGCGGAATTTTATTTTTTCTCCAAAGCCGAGCCCGTTGCTCTACCCCGAACCGATGTTGCTCATCGATGACGACAAAACCCAGATTCGCAAAATTTACCGAGTCTTCCAGAAGGGCATGGGTTCCTATCAGCAGGTTTATTTCTCCGGTGAGGAGCCCTTCTAAAATAGGAGCTCTTCGTTTTTAGATACCGACCCCGTGAGTAGTTCAATACGTAGTCCTAACGGCTCTACCATCTTTTTCAGCCCTTCGTAATGCTGGGTGGCCAATATTTCGGTGGGAGCCATTAGACAGGCTTGGTAACCGTTGTCTACGGCGATGAGCATACTCATGAGCGCGACCAATGTTTTCCACTGCCTACATCTCCCTGTAACAGTCTGTTCATTTGTCTGCCGCTGCCCATATCGGCTCGAATCTCTTTGATGACTCGTTTTTGAGCTTGGGTGAGTTCGAAGGGCAACACTTGATGATAAAAGTCGTTGAAATAATTCCCGATGTGGTCGAAACGGAATCCTCCCAATTTCAGGTTCCGTAACCGGGTATATCGTAGAATGTGTAATTGCAGGTAGAATAACTCTTCGAATTTGAGCCTGAATTCTGCCCGCCTCAGGTGGCCTATCGTCACCGGAAAGTGAATGTTGCGTAGGGCATCGGTCGAACTCATGAGTTGCATTCGCGAGATAATGGGAAGGGGGCAATGTTTCGGGCAGTGGGTTTTGTATTCCGGAGAGAAGGGTATATACCATTTTCTGTATAGCTTTCGAGTTGAGGAAAGCATTTTTCATTTTTCGGTCGTGGTATAGTATCCTTGTAGTCCGGTCGTGTTGTCTATGCGATCGTCTATCGGGTCGAGCTCGGGGTGGGCGATGTTGAATTTCCCGTTGAAAAGAGTGGGTTTCCCGAAAAGCGTATATTCCGTTCCCGGTTTGTAACGGTCGGTGATATAGCGTATTCCTTTGAACCAAACGAGCTCTATGACTCCCGAACCGTCGGAGAACAGAGCGGTGAGCCGCCGGCGTGCCCCTTCTCCGTGAGTGGTGTATGAAACGATTTTACCTCGTAACTGAATATAAGGCATCAAACCGTCAATTTCGTTTATTTTGTAGGTCTTGCTTCGGTCGATGTATTTATACGGATAATAGTGCAGCAGGTCGAGATAGGTGAATATCTCTAATTCTTTGTTTAGGAGTTCGGCGCGTTTAGGGCCGACCCCGGGAAGGTATTTGATATTTAAACCGGCTAAATCTGTCATTCCTTCAATCTTATTTCGGCGATTGCCAAGTCGACCGGCAGAGTTATTTTCAGGTTTTCCCGATTCCCTTCGACCAATTCGGGAATGTATCCGGCAGCCTCGTACACCGAGGCATCGTCGGTGAAAGTGTCGTTATAAGGGGAGCTTGTATGCCTTTTTTTTATTTCTTCGACCCGGAATGTCTGCGGAGTTTGTACCGCCACGAATGCCGTGCGGTCGACGGCCTTGCTGGATTTGTCGGGAAATATTTGTCTTAATGAATCGGTTAGAGGAAAAGAACGGGTATGGCTCCGCCTTTTTTCTTCTGCGACATGAAAACAATTTTCTATTACGCGATGAGCCGTGAGCGGGCGTACCCCGTCGTGGATAGCGACAATCCCTTCGTCCGGGATAAGAGATAGTCCGTTAAGAACCGAATGAAAACGTGTTTCTCCCCCTTTGACAACGAGATGGGGAATTGTGATTCGGTGAATCGAGCATAGCCGTTTCCAATATTCTTGTTGGTTTTGAGGAAGTACGATTATTAAATCGATATTCGGATCGAATCGGTAGAAATTTTCTATCGTATGGGCTAATATCGGTTTGCCGGCTATTTCGATGAATTGTTTGGGAATGTCGTTTCCCATACGAGTTCCTTTTCCTCCGGCTACTATGATCGCATATCGTTTCATCGATGGCTTCTTTTCCTATGATTACAAAAATAGTACAAAGCGAGAGCAGAAACAAATTTATTCGGTTGTACCGAAGCGCAGCCTGTTTCCACCCGTAAGGCAAATATAGCGAAGGTGAGTGCAAAGGCAAGCGGAAATCACATTTCCGATTTGACTATGTCGAACCGCCTCCCTATATTCTACAAATATAAGGATTTATTTCTGTATGGAGAAATATTCTCTCTTGTGCGTACAGAGCGAAGGGCGGTTTCGAGGGGAATGAAGGGAAAAGGGGAAAGAAAAGACAGGCGGAAGAACCAGAGTCCTTCCGCCTGTCGCTATGTGATTCAAGTCGATGTTATAGTCTTACTTTCGCGCGCTTCACACTGCCTGCTGTTTGGACTTCTACCACATAAATACCTTTCAGATCACCGGCATTTATAATGGCCGATTCACTTGCCGGGGTTTCGGTTATGCAGAGGCTTCCGCTCGTCGAGTATACTTTTATCGTTTCGATAATGGCATCGGCTACGACATGAATATTCCTCGTGCGGTCGGTGAATATTTTCGTCGCATTTTCTGTCGTATGGTCTATTCCACTGATAATCGTTAATTCGAAATTCTGTTCGGTATCTTCGTTTATTGTCACAGTACACGTCCACCCCTGTGTAGTTATCTTTGCTAACCGTCATTTCATATTCTTTTTTCCCGGTTGCATCACAGAAATGCTGTAAGCTCCCGTTTCATCGGTGGTAGCGGTGTAAATGACTTCGCCCGATTGCATGGTTACCGTTGCACCTTCTATCGGAGCTTGGCTATCTTTCCGGGTTACAATGCCGTGTACGACCGGCGCTTCGGTTGCCAATCCCAGTTCCATCACCATGATATTTTCGGCCACTTTCGGGATATATCCGCCATTTATCAAGTATCCATATAATCGGCACTGGTGTCACCGTCTATGCTATAAGTCTTCATCGATTTGGTGGAGGTCCTTTGAGTGAAGAAGTAGACACCCGATTTGTAGTATGTGAGTCTACGGAGACAATGAGGCTAAGGTTTCCACCATTGTAAGTGATCGGGGTTTCGGGTCTCATTTCGAAATATAGGGGCGATTCTTTACTTCCTCCTGCTTCGTATCGCAAGTTCGCTCCGATATGGCTCAATCCTGTTATGTCCGCTTCGCTCATTTTGTCGGTAGTGAGCCGTTTTTCGGTATTGCCTATCCAGATATTTATTCGATATCCTTTTACGGCTGCATCTGTGGCGTAATAGGGGATATTACCGTTTCAATCACATCGCCTGCTTGCAATCCTACAAGATCTTCCGGAGTGTAAAGTGTTTCATAGAGGTAGTGCTTGTAGTTGGGAGAGGGGGCCGTTGTCGATAAATCGCCTATCATAACGGTAGAAATCAGGCTTTCCTCGGCAACAGATACCGTAATCGTGTCGGTCGAGGTCACTACATCGTCGAGTGTAAGCAGTGCATGAGATCGATGCTTCGCCGGCGGCTCTCGGGGTCCACGAACAAGTGTAGCTTTTCATGTCGCCCAATATCATAGGTTCTACCGTGTAGTTGCCGATGTTTTCTTCGCCGTTCATCAAGGCAATCGAATAGCTTTCGGCCGTTTCTCCGGCTGTGCCCAAGCAAGCCACGTCGATGGTAAAGTTTTGAGTGTAGTTTACCATACCTTTGTTCTCTCCGGTAAATCCTTTAATGTCGATGCGGTGCTCTTGATAAACAATTTGTGGGCCGTAAACCAAGTCGATATAAGTCTTTTTGCTGGCGAATCCGATATAATAATCACCTTCGGTAAAGTCTTCGGGCATATAAGCCGCCATCTCAGCCCAGTCACTCCAATAATTGGCATAAATGGCGAAAGATTTTAACAGGTTCCATGTCTTTCCGTCTGCGGAATATAGAATATCTGTGTTATATCCAGAAGATGAGGTCGCTCTTACAGAGAATGCAATAGAGTCTCCTGCCGAGAGATGGAGCAAGGGGGTGATGATCGTATCGACTGTGGATTCTGTATTGACAATGCTGGTTTTACCATGATGTTTAGTCGTCGTATTTCTTTCCCAAAGTCCTTGTTTCATATCCCAAAGGATTGGCGGGAAGGTTTCGCCTTCGAACGATTCTAATAAAGCCGTAGCCGATAGCATTGTACCGGAGGCGGTAAATTCCGTATTGCCTATACCGTCATGTTCTACCGTGATATTATCGTTATATATGCCCGGTTCGGCATTGAAAGTGATTTGGATCGTATCGGATTTGCTACTGGGTATAACCAATGGCAGTGCTGCATTTACCGAGAATGCGGACCCCGATGGCACTGTGATTTTCGATACGGTCAATGCGCCGTTGTTACTGTTGTTTTTGATTACATAATCCAATGTCGTCGCTTTGTTTACCAATCCAAAGTTTATAGCCGATAAGGAGGCATCCCCCTTATTGGGCTTGATAGTTATATTATCGCCCGTTTTTACTTGGGTGAAATGTGTATTTTCGACGTTGTTTACTTTTACATTGAACGATAGTTTGCTTTTTTCGTCATTGCTGCTAATGAGCAGATAACCCTTGATTGTAGTTTCTGCGCCTGCGGCTATTTCAGGCCCGGGATAACATTGTCTTCGTATAAGGTTGTGTCTTCTCCGTTAATGATGTAAGTTTTGTAGGAGACGCCTTCGGCTACGGTATTGTTCTCGTTCACTAATTGGGTCGTGAAATTATAGCTGTCGGCTGAGACTGTTTGAGTCCCGATGTTCTTAACTGCAAATTGCAATGTGTTTTGAGTGGCTTTGTCGGGGCCTGCATATAATGTCATCCAACTACTAGGTCTGTTGTTGGCTTCTTTAACCAACTGTATACCTTTGGAAATTTCCTGCCGAGTGAATGCTATGAAGTTATCTACATAGACATTGTTCAGTGTGAAGGCTATGCGTGATCCTTCGGGTACATCGTCGACATTGACTGTTGTCCAAGATGACGAAGAGCCTGTTCCCGTATTTATTGCGGTCTGCGTACCGTCGGCTGTTACGATATACGCTTGAATAGCATCGGAAGAGCCTCCGGCTTTCTTGAAATCGAATGTTACTTTTCCCGATATGACAGGGGTAAATATCGTGTCGATGGTCGATTCATCTCCCCAAGAGCCGATAGAACCGCTTAAACATTTTGATCCGTTTACACCTTTACTACTGTTGATGGAATAGGTAGTTTCATTTCCGTTTTTAACGACCACCCATTCGTCTGGAAGTTTGGATAGTTCGTCGAATGTTTCGTAGTAGGCTGTTGCCGGATAGGTCTCGGCCGATAGGGTAATCGTGTCTTTTCCTCCGTTAGAGTCGATGTATAATTTCCCGGTAAATGAATTTACTTCTGCCGACGAGAAGTTAACAGTAATTGTTTTTTGTTCGTTGAAAGCGATATCGGTCGTTGTCGGAGTAACGGAGAAAGGCGACGATTCGCTGTTTTCTACGGAAAGGGTAGCATTCAACGTGTTTA
>VOFI01001813.1_pt1 | contig 41429 bp, 83 predicted proteins | sample 5384131 | NCBI WGS metagenome assembly VOFI01 (sample SAMN12384728, study PRJNA508395) | human gut metagenome | isolation source: healthy gut H | host: Homo sapiens | reverse complement strand
TACAAGTTTGAGGTGACCAATTGTGAGAACCACATTCAGCCGTCTGTTTTTTCCGTGACGGCGCTCATTGTTCTGGTCGCCGTGGTGGGCCTGGGCATGTCCTTCCGGGTCATGGTCAAAAACTACCTGGCCGCGGAGCAGCAGGAGGCGCTCCAGGCCAAGGCGGCCACAGTCACAGAGCTCACCGCCGACTACGCAGGGTTTGCCTCCGCATACGGCCTGGACGTCTCCACCAAATTTCACAAAACCCTGTCCTTTGCCTCCCAGTTTTCCCAGACGGATATTCTGGTGTGCGACACCCAGGGGCAGGTCATCACCTGCTCCTGCCAGGAGTTCTGGTGCAGGCACATCGGCTTGTACCTGGACCCGGATTACGTGCAGGAGGAGCTCCTCCATGGAGAAGACTCCCGCACCGGGATCCTGACCAATGTATACGAGGAAAACCGCTACCTGGTGGCCCGGGTCTGCACCATGTCCGACGGCAGCGTAGGCGGTCTGGTAATTGCATCGGAGCCGGTGCAGGGCACGGGCCAAATCCTGTCCCAAATGACCCAAATATTTGTGTTTGTGGCCTTGATCGTGCTGCTGCTGCTCACGGTGATGTGCTTCTCCATCTTCACCCAGAACCTGTGCCGCCCCCTGAAGGCCATAGCCAACGCCGCCAGAGAATTTGGCCACGGAAACCTGAAGGCCCGGGTGGAAACCGGCGGAGATTACACCCAGGAAATTGACGAGCTGGCCGTGGCGTTCAACAACATGGCCTCCTCCCTGGAGCAGAGCGAATATCAGCGCCAGGAATTCGTGGCCAACGTCAGTCATGAGCTAAAAGACGCCTATGACCACCATCGGCGGCTATGTGGACGGCATCTTGGACGGTACCATCCCGCCGGAGCGGGAGCGGAAATATCTGACTTTGGTCTCCGGCGAGGTCAAACGCCCGAGCCGCCTGGTGCGGAGTATGCTGGACGTGTCCCGCCTTCAGGATCAGGGGATTCCGCCGGAAAAAATGGTCCGGTTCGACGTGGCCGAATGCCTGGGGCAGGTGCTGATTACCTTTGAGCAGAAAATCAACGACAAGGGTCTGATGTGGCTGTGGACTTCCCCGAGTATCCCGTCTACGCCCAGGGGGATCTGGACGCTATCACCCAGGTGGCCTATAACCTCATTGACAACGCCGTCAAATTCTGCCCCTCTGGAGGCCAGCTGGGACTGACCCTCCGGGCATCCGGTTCCAAGGTCTATGTCTCCGTCTCCAACACCGGCGACACCATCCCCCCGGAGGAACTCCCCTGGTGTTTGACCGGTTTCACAAGATTGACAAAAGCCGGAGCCTCAACCGGGAGGGCTGGGGCCTGGGTCTCTATATTGTAAAAACCATCATCTGCAGCCACGGGGAGGACATCTCTGTCACCAGCCGGGACGGCAAGACCGAATTCACCTTTACCCTGGCCGGGGTAAACAGTCTGTAATTGCGAGGCAATGCTTATGTTCCATGATGACAAAAACCCGCTGGAGCCGGAATACACCCCCCTTTCCCCAGACGCAGGAAGAGCGATTCAGCGGTTTCTATGAAACCGGAAACATCCGTCCCCCCCAAGAACCATGGCGGTTGGGTAGGCGCCGTACTCCTGACCTGCATCTTCTTGGGCGGTCCCACCGGCGGCGCCATCCTCATCAATCTGGGCTCGCAGATGCAGCGTGAATCGCCGGAGGAAAGCCAGAATCACCTGACCCCCACCACTCCCCGGAAACGGAGCTCCCCGACCCCACCGAGTCGGGCAGCATGTCCTGTCTGCCACCGGCTCCCAGGGGACGAGGCTGAGCTGATCATCTCCGACACCCCGGAGCCGGTGGCCAACATCCCCCAGGAGGGTGGTCTCTCTCTCCAGGAAATCTATAAAAAAAGGCCAGCCTCCGTGGTCTCCATCACCTCCCAGCAAGTGGACGGCACCTCTTACGGAACGGGAATCATCATGTCTCAGTCCGGCTATATCATCACCAATTGCCATGTGATCGGCAGTGCGTATTCTCTGTCTGTCACCCTGTACGACGGGCGGGTCTATGACACCCAGTTGGTGGGAAAGGACCGCATCAGCGATCTGGCCGTCCTGCGGGTGGACGCCAGCGACCTGACGGCGGCGGAATTTGGAGACTCCACCCAAACCCAGGTGGGTGACGCCGTGGTCGCCATCGGCAGCCCCTGGGGGCAGAGCTCTACGGCTCCATGACCGACGGCATCATCTCCGCCATCAACCGGAGCCTCCATACAGGGAAATGAACTGACCCTCCTCCAAACCACAGCCGCTTTGAACAAAGGTCATTGGCATCACCACCGCCAAGATCAGCGCGACTACTACACCAGCGCCGGGGTGGAGGGCCTGGGCTTTGCCATTCCCATCCCGTTGCCAAAGATGTGGTGGACCAACTCGTTGAGACCGGCTATATCCCGGGCCGTCCGTCCCTGGGGGTGGAAACCGTTGTCCTGGATCTGCAGGACCAGCTGTGGCTTCAATCTGCTTTGGCGGCCTGTATATCACCGGGGTGGATGAAGCCTCAACGCATGGGCGGTGGGCATCCGGCCCCGGACATTCTCCTCAGTGTGAATGGGCAGGGCGTCACCTCCCAGGAGGCTCCGCATTGCTCTCAGCGACTTCGCTGTAGGAAATTCCGTCAACGTGGTCATCTACCGCCCGGCCGGCAGCTGACGGCAGATATCCTTTGCCAAACCTCAAAAGACGGCGCTATCAAATTTGCCAAACCTCAAAAGATTGCTGCAAACCGGACAGTCCTCAGGTCTTCCCAAGATATTGTGTAAGCCACAGCATCATGCGCAATATCTTGTTAGAATGGCTCGGATTGTCCCGCTTTGCAGCAAACTCTTTTTCCGCCGGACCTTTTTGCTTCCCGGCAGCCATACAAATTTGCTCCAGAAAAATGGAAATTTTCATTGCAGAAATGGCAAAGCTGTATTATAATGGACAGAAATCAACCTGGACATTTTCACATCCTGTGTCACATAATTTCGGGCGGTGCGCCGGGAGGCGGCGCGCAATTCCTGAGGATTGCATTGGGAGGTCTTTCTATGCAAAACCTGTTTTGGTGGTCATGGCGCTGCCCGGTATGGGCAGCCGGTATGGCGGGCTGAAGCAGCTGGACCCTGTGGGGCCCGGCGGCCAATTGATTATTGATTATTCCCTGTTTGACGCCCATCGGGCCGGCTTTGAGACCGTGATTTTTTCGTCATCAAGCCGGAGATTGAGGCAGCGTTCCGGGCGGGAATTGGGGACCGCATCTCCAAGGTGATGCAGGTCCACTATGTGTTCCAGCGGCCTGACGATCTGCCCCAGGGCTACACCGTCCCTGTGGGCCGGGAAAAGCCTGGGGGACTGCCCAGGCCGCCCTGGCGGCACAGGGAATTGGTCGACGGCCCTTTGCCGTCATCAACTCCGACGATTATTACGGTCCCCATGGCTTCCAGGAGATTTACAACTATCTGATCCGCCACCCGGATCGGGACGACTGCTACGAATACGCCATGGTAGGCTATCTGCTCCAAAACACCGTGACAGAACACGGCCATGTAGCCCGGGGCGTCTGCCAGGAGACAGAAGACGGATACCTCCACAGCGTGGTGGAGCGGACCCGCATTGTCAAGGGCGAAACCTGCCCCGGTACACCGAGGACGGCGGCGCAACCTGGCAGGACCTGCCGGGGACACGGTGGTATCCATGAACCTCTGGGGCTTCACCCGCGCTACCTGGACGAAGCCTGGGCCAGATTTCCCGCTTTCCTGGATCAGGCTTTGCAGACGGATCCTCTGAAAGCAGAGTACTACCTGCCCACTGTGGTCAGCCAGCTCCTGGCCAGCGGAAAGGCGCGGGTGAAAATTCTGCGAAGCCACGACAAGTGGTATGGCGTCACCTACCAGGAGGATAAGCCCACAGTCGTGGCCGCCATTGCCGACATGACTGCCCGGGGTCTGTATCCGGAGCACCTGTGGGAGGGGCGCCAGTAAACTGTCACTGCAAAAATATTGCGGTTTTACAGGGTTTTGCTTTGCGTCTCCCTCTCATTCTTGGCGAATTGGCAGTGCCTACCACGGCGGACACATGGGTCCGCCCGTGCAGTGAGATACCAATGTAGTATATAAAAACATTCTTCAGCGTTGCCATAGAATACACCTTTCGGGGCATTAAAATGATAAAATATGGCAGGAAATTTTTTGCCCACCCTCGCTATATGCATAAGGAACGGTCTTGACCGTTCCGCTTGGCATAGGTTGGAAGTCTGCAAAGACGGAAGGCAGTGCTGGCGGAGCGGTCAAGACCGCTCCCTACGCACACCAGGTTCCTCTCCACGGGGCTCCGTGTAAAAAATACATACTGTTGCCGTGAAAGGAGCTCATTTATCTCTTGCATTCTCTGCCCCGTTGTGGTAGAATGAAATGGTATACGGAAAAAGCTGTGAACGGGCCGCCTGGTGTTGGTTTGCGCGATGCAGAGAGCGGGATGGTGAGAGCCGCTCCGCGTGCAGCACAGGGCTTTCTCCCGAGCCGCCGCCTGAACCTGTAGTAGGGCGCGCCGGACGACCGCCGTTACCGGTCAGGGGCGTGGTTTGCGCCCTGGTAAAGTGCGTCATTTGGCGAATGCGGGTGGTACCGCGGAGGAATTTCCTTCGTCCCTGTCTGGGGACGGAGGTTTTTTATTGTCTCTGGGATGCCGCCGGTGCGTCGTGCTCATCAATACCCGAAGGCCTGGCCTTCAGCAAAGGAGATTGACCGCAATGAAACAACAATTGGAAGACATTAAGAGCAGGGCTCTGGCGTCTCTGGACGCCGCCGTCTCCCCGCCGGACCTGGAGGAGCTCCGGGTGAAGTTCCTGGGCAAAAGGCGAGCTCACCGCCCTTCTGAAGCAAATGGGCAAGCTCTCCCGGAAGAGCGGCCGGTCATGGGCCAATTGGCCAACACCGTCCGGGCGGAGATTGAAGCCCGGCTGGAAGAGCGGAAGTCCGCCATCCACGCCGCCGCACTGGAGGCCAAGCTGGTTGCCGAAGCCGTGGACGTCACCATTCCCGGCACGCCCGTCTCCCTGGGCCACCAGCACCCCATGAATCAGGTCCTCCAGGAGATCAAAGACATCTTCGTGGGCATGGGCTACACCGTGGTGGACGGCCCTGAGGTGGAGCTGGCAGAGTACAATTTCACCAAGCTGAATATCCAGGAGGGCCACCCCTCCCGGGACCGGAGCGACACCTTCTATTTTACTGACGACGATTCCCTCCTGCTTTGCGGACCCAAACCAGCCCCATGCAGATCCGGATCATGGAGCATATGCGCCCCCCATCCGCATTGTCGCCCCCGGCCGGGTTTTACCGGAAGGACGAGGCCGACGCCACCCATTCCCCCATGTTCCACCAGATTGAAGGGCTCGTGGTGGACGAAGGCGTCACCATGGGCGACCTGAAAGGGACGCTGGAAACCCTCATGAAGCAGCTGTACGGCGAGGAGGCCGTCATGCGCTTCCGCCCCCACCACTTCCCCTTCACAGAGCCTAGCTGTGAGATGGATATGCAGTGTCACAAGTGCCACGGCACTGGCGAGGTGGATGGTCAGGTCTGCTCCACCTGCCACGGCGAGGGCTGGATTGAGCTCCTGGGCGCCGGGATGGTCCATCCGACGGTGCTGGAAGGCGCGGCATTGACCCCGCCAAGTACTCTGGCTTTGCCTTCGGCATGGGCCTGGAGCGCATGGCCATGCGCCGGATGCGCATCAACGACCTGCGTCTCATTTTCGACAACGACGTGCGGTTCCTGTCCCAGTTCTAAGGAGGTGGCCAGAATATGAAGCTCAACAGAAAATGGATCAACGAAGAATTTGTGGACCTGTCCCAGGTCTCGGATAAAGAATTTGTGGAAACCATGACCATCGCGGGGCAAAAGGTAGAGACCTATGAACGCCTGGATGCAGAAATCCGCAATGTGGTGGTGGGCAAGGTCCTCACCATGGTTCGGCATCCCAACTCGGACCATATGTGGATCTGCCAGGTGGAGGTAGGTCAGGCGGAGCCGGTGCAAATCGTCACCGGCGCCCAGAATGTCCATGAAGGGGATCTGGTCCGCCCTGCACGCCCTGCACAACTCCTGGCATGCCTGCTCCCTGAAGGGGCGTCACCTGAACGACTTCCCCCTACGCCATAGATTTGGCATCTGGATTCTGGAGGAGGACTGCCAGCCCGGCGACGACATCAACACCGTCATCGGCAACGACGACACCGTGGTGGACTTCGAAATCACCAACAACCGGCCCGGACTGCTACTCCATCATCGGTCTGGCCCGGGAGGCAGCCACCATGCCCCATGCGGCACCATGAGCCCCAGGTCCAGGGGCCTCCGCCGGCTCCATGTATGACAAGTTGGACGTGGAAGTCCCGGCAGAGCACCTGTGCAACCGGTACACGGCGGATGGTGACCAACGTGAAAAAATCGGCCCCTCCCCAAGTGGCTGCGCCAGCGGCTCCGGGCCAACGGCGTCCGGCCCATTAACAACATCGTAGACATCACCAACTACGTCATGCTGGGTATGGCCAGCCCATGCACGCCTTTGACTACCGGTACGTCTCCTCCGGCAAGATTGTGGTCCGGGAGGCGTGGAGGGCGAGACCATCACCACCCTGGACGGCAACCTCCGCACCCTGAAGCCCGGGATGCTGGTCATTGCCGACGGCGACAAGCCCATCGGCCTGGCGGGGCATCATGGGCGGCGAAAACTGGAAAGTGTGGCGGACACCGCCACCGTGGTCTTTGAGTCCGCCAACTTCAACGGAACCTCCATCCGCCAGACTGCCCTGGCCCTGGGACTGCGGACGGAAGCTTCCGGCAAATTTGAAAAAAATCTGGATCCCATGCTCACCATTCCCGCCGTCCAGCGGGCCTGTGAGCTGGTGGAGCGGCCTGGCCTGTGGCGACGTATTGGACGGGATGATTGACATCATCCACTACGTCCCCAGCCCAAGCAGCTGGAGCTGGAGCCGGATGAGATCAACCGCCTTCTGGGTACCCAAATCCCGGAGGCGGATATGGTGGATTTTTCTCCGCCGCCTGGAAATTCCTGTGGAGGGCCGCACCATCTCCGTCCCCTCCTGGCGGCCTGACCTGAACCTCATGGCAGACATCGCCGAAGAGGTGGGCCGGCTGTATGGCTATAATCGGATCCCCACCACCGACCTCCGGGGCGTGGCCACCCAGGGCCGCTATGCCCCCCAACATGCTCCTGGAGAACCAGGCCGGAAGCCTCTGCAGAGCCCTGGGCTACAGCGAGATCATCACCTACTCCTTCGTCTCCCCCCCGCCGTCTTTGATCAGCTCCGCCTGCCGGAGGAACATGACCTGCGCCGCACCCTGAAGATTCAGAACCCCCTGGGCGAGGGATACCTCGGTGATGCGGACCACCGCCCTGCCCTCCATGCTGGACATCCTGGCCCGGAACAGCGCCTATCACAATAAGTCCGCCAAGCTCTACGAGCTGGCCAAAGTCTACCTGCCCACAGAGAGCGTCCTCCCGGCAGAGCCAAAAATGCTGGTCCTGGGGACCTATGGGGGAGCACGAGACCTTCTTCACCCTGAAGGGGGAGCTGGAAGCCATCCTCACGGGCCTCCGGATCCGAAGCCCGGCTACACCGCCGTTTGCGACAACCCCACCTACCATCCCGGACGCTGCGCCAAACTCACCATGGACGGCGTGGATCTGGGTTTCCTGGGTCAGATTCACCCCCTGACCGCTCAAAATTACGGGCTGGAGGGGGGGGTCTACTGCTGTGAAATCAACTTCCCCCAGCTCCTGTCCATGGGGGAGCCAGAACCCACCTATCAGCCCCTGCCCAAATACCCCGCCGTCTCCCGGTACCTCTCCCTGGTCTGTGACGAGGCCCTGACCGTGGCTCAGGTGGAGCAGTGCATGACAGGCGCCGCCGGAAAGCTGCTGCGCAACATCCGGTTCTTCGACATTTACCGGGGCAAAGGGCATCCCCGAGGGAAGAAGAGCATCGCATTCTCTCTGGAGCTGCGGGCAGACGATCGGACCCTCACCGACGCCGATTCCGAAGGGGTGGTGACCAAGGTTCTGGCGGCGCTCCAGGAGAAATTGGGCGTCACCCTGCGGTAACCCGTGAAATTTTCGTGAATCTTTTCTCTTCCCCTTTACTTTGCCTCTGTTTTGTTATATGATGGGCGCATCACACATAAAAGGAGGAATCCATGTTGAATGACAACACCATCAAATTCACTGTCCCCGGTGATGAACGCGAAAACATGCATCGGATTCTCCACTCTGTTTTCGACGCCCTCAGCGAAAAAGGGGTACAATCCCATCAATCAGATTGTCGGGTATCTCTTGACTGAAGACCCCACTTATATCACCAATTACAACAATGCCCGCGCCATGATTTGTAAGCTGGACCGGGATGAACTCCTCCAGGAGCTGGTCCAGTGTTACCTGTTTGATCAGCAATGAGCCGTATCTGGGGCTGCCGCCGTGACGCTTTGCAGCCCCAGATTTCTTCCACCTCTGGGCCAGGTTCGGCCCCCTTTTCTTCCCATACTACCCCTCCGTCTTACGTTCCAACATCCAAGAATCCCCAATTTTGGACCAATTTGTAACACATATCTCAAAAAGTTTCAAAAATCGCCCCAAGTGGGTTGACAAGTCCGTTACGATGTGTTACAATTTGGTTACATTTCCTTCAGGGAGGTTTCAAATGTCTGAGCAAACTGCCGGCCTGACCTACAAAGGCCGCCCCCTTATGCGCAAGGATAACATGATCTACTACGGCTCTATGGCCGATTCTCACATTGTGATGCTCCAGGTTCTGGACACCAAGCCGGTAAACGGCCTGGATGTGGCCACCCGGGTGTCGGTTCAGCTCCTGTCCAACGACCCGAACCTGCGGTCCCGGGAAGCGGGTTGTTAAAAGAGCGAAAAAGACGGCTTGTACACGGCTTTGGATGTTGGCTGTGTCTGGCTGGAGCGCGCTTTGGCGAAATAAAACCACTGTAAGACGGAGGGTAACGTATGAACTGCAAAAAGAGATTTTTGGGTCTGGTCCTGTCGATGACCACCCTGGCCGGTACGCTGGCTCTGACCACCCATGCTTCTGACACCGTAAAATCTGCCATTGGCATTGTAGATGCCTCCGCCCTCCGCCTGCGGGAGGGGCCGGGCACCAACACCGAAATCCTCACCACTGCCTACCGCAACGACTATGTGGTCATTCTGGAGTCAGAAGGCGACTGGTACAAGGTCATTTACAACCTCCGGGAAGGTTACATGCACAGCGATTACCTCACCGTAAAAGAGCGAGAAAATGTAGAGCTTGGTTACGGCGAGATCAATACATATCTGGTCAATCTCCGCAGCGCCCCCACCACCTCCTCTGACGTGGTGGACCAGCTGTCCGAAGGCGAAGAAGCCTACATCATCGGCTTCAACTGCGGCTGGTACAAGGTCCAGTACGACGGCAGCACCGGTTACATCCGCAGCGACCTGCTGGAGCTGACAGAAATCCCCTATGAGAATACCGGCTCCGATGGCAGCCCAAATACTTCGTAGGCGGCGACCCCATCAGCAGCAGCGCATATGAGCAGACTCCTTCCAACAGCTATGCTTCTGAATCCTCTGAGTCTTCCTAACCCGAGGCCTCCGAGAGCAACGAGTCTTCTGAATCGAACGAGTCTTCCGAAGGCGCTTCCTCCTCTCTTTTCCGCTGGCGAAGCCATTGTGGCCAAGGCGAAGGGAGTATTTGGGCGTCCCCTATGTATGGGGCGGTTCCTCCCCCAGCGGCTTTGACTGCTCCGGTTTCACCCAGTACGTCATGCGGGCCTGCGGCTACTCCATCTACCGCACCGCTACAGACCAGCTGGAAAACGGCTATGCCGTCAGCTACTCCGACCTGCAGCCCGGTGACCTGGTCTTCTTTGAGCGGACCTACAACACCGACGCTCCTGCCTCTCACGTGGGCATTTACGTCGGTGGCGGCGAGTTCATCCACGCCGGCGGCAGCTACGTCAAAATCTCCAGCCTCTCCTCCGACTACTACGCCAGCCGTTATGTGGGCGCCCGTCGGATTGTGTGAGTGACATATCTTCATCCTCTCTGGGGCCTGTTGCAAAATGCAAATTTTGCAACAGGCCCCTACGACGTTGTAGCCGCTCAAAACATCATAATTCATGCACCGCATTGGTGTGTTTTCCGCCCGTTTTCAGCAAATTTGTAATGCCTGCCACGGGCGGACACATGGGTCCGCCCCTACGGAGAGATACCCATGTGGTGCATGAACGGACTTTTTGGCGTTTCCGCAAAATATCCCGATTTTCTGCTCGAAATGGGGCATTAAAATGAGAAAACACGTCGGATTACTTCTTCCCATCGTCCCAATTCCCCCGTAGGGGCGGACCTATGTCCGCCCAGCGGAAACATCGTACGTTTTTTGGCCATTTCCGGCGAATTCGCAATGCCTACCACGGGCGGACACATGGGTCCGCCCCCTACGATGAGATACCAAGATGTGCACAAGCGGATTCTTCAGCGTTGACGTAGAATCTACTTTCTGGCGGAACGGCATATGAGTGGCTTTGAAATGTCCGCGATACGTGGAACTTTGTTTTCTGTTCAAAGTGACGGAAATTTCTTTTGCATACGCGAATATTTTTTTGTTGAAATTTCTGCCTCCATCCTCTACAATAGGTCCTGCATCCAGGAAACCAAATGGAGGAGGAATTCCCAATGGAAAGTCCGGCAAAGCAAGCCACCCCCAACGCACAGCCTGCTGCAGGGTCAGAAAAAGGCCGTCAGTGTGGAGGCATTCGTTTTTCTCGGCATCTTCATTTTGATTTTGGTCTGATTGGCCACAAAATGGGGACGATCAACCTGCTTAACACCATGATGAACACCGCTTTTGATCTGCTCATCAACACCGTTCTGTACATCATGGGCATCGCCGTCTTGGCTGGCGCCCTGGGCGCACTGCTGACCGAATTCGGCGTGGTGGCCCTCATCAACAAACTGCTCTCCCCTCTCATGGGCATCCTATACGGTCTGCCCGGCGCGGCTTCCATTGGAATCGTGACCACCTATCTCTCTGACAATCCTGCCATTTTGACTCTGGCAGATGACGCCAGCTTCCGCCGCTACTTCAAGCGGTATCAGCTGCCCGCTCTCACCAATCTGGGCACGGCCTTTGGTATGGGCGCAGTCATCACCGCATTCATGCTGGGCCTGCAGCTGACCTCCGGCGGCGGCAACTTTGGCCTGGCGGTCCTGGTGGGCAACCTGGGCGCCGTGTTTGGAAGCATCGTCAGCGCCCGGCTGATGCTGCGATTCACCAAGAAGGTATTCGGTACCGAGGCCTATTGCGATATCCCGGAGGGCTGCGAACATGCGGACCTCTCCACCCGGACGGTCCGGCCCGGCGGTGTTGGCGCCCGGCTGCTGGCTGCTCTCACCGAGGGCGGCGCTTCCGGCGTGAAAATGGGCATAGAGATCATCCCCCGGCGTTCTGCTCATCTGTACCTTTGTGCTGCTTGCTCACCAAGGGACCTGGTGAAGGCGGCGTCTACACCGGCGCTGCTTACGAGGGGGTGGCTGTCCTGCCCTGGCTGGGTCAGAAGCTCTCCTTCCTGCTGAAGCCCCTTTTCGGCCTCACCAGCGCCGAGTGCATCGCCGTTCCCATCACCGCCTTTAGGCGCTGCCGGGGCAGCCATCGGCCTGGTGCCGGGACTGCTGACCTCCGGCCTGGCGGGACCGCAGGACATTGCCGTCTTCACTGCCATGTGCATGTGCTGGAGCGGCTACCTGTCCACCCACGTGGCCATGATGTCCAGCCTGAAGTGTACCTACCTCACCGGCCGCGCCATCGCCTGCCACACCATTGGCGGCCTGTGTGCCGGCGTCTTCGCCCACTGGGTCTTTTGCCCTGCTGTCTCCTATAGACCATATAGAACCAATGTGGCACGCTCCCCTACAGATGACAAGGCCTCGGCTCTGTCCTCTGTGGGGGGAGCGTATGATTTCATTGAGGGAGCGCGAACAGAGGCACATTCCAAAGGTATCACCAAAGAATCCGGCTACACACCGCAGGAAGGCGCCGGCTGGAGGGCTGGAACATCTTCTCTCACGTATCGGCACTGGGATTCATGCAACCTCCACAAAATTGGATCTTCTTTTTGTGCATTGCGACAATTTTTCGACTAACGCGTCAGGGATCCATTGACTTTTTGAAGAGGCGTGCTATACTATTTCCAACAAAGGGAGTAGTTGCACCGCACAATGCGATGTCGCACCACCGTCATGTCCGGCTTCTCAGCCCGGTTGGTGCAAATTCTCTACCAAAGAGATTTCAACAAGACTTTTATTGCAGGCGTGCTCTGTAATAAGGGTCTTTTTTTTTCTTCCTTTGTTCCCGCGGGTTCCCAGATCACCATTTACACAAAATCAGGAGGTACGAACATGGATTACATTGGTTACATCATCGCAGGCGTTGTGCTCCTTTTGGGCATCCTGCTGCTGGTCTGCGGCTATCTCAAGGCCCCCCCAGACACGGCCTACATCATCTCCGGCTTCCGTAAGCGCCGCATCCTCATCGGCAAGGCCGGTTGGCGCATCCCCTTCTTTGAGCGGGTGGACCGGATCTCCCTGCGGGTCATGCAGGTGGACGTGAAAACCTCGGAAGCCGTCCCCACCAACGAGTTCATCAACGTCAGCGTCGATGGCGTGGCCAACGTCAAAGTTTCTTCCGACGACGCTTTGCTTCTTCGCGCTGCCGAGACCCTGCTCAACATGGACCAGGATGAGCTCATCTCCTGGTGACCCAGGTACTGGAAGGCAATATGCGTGAAATCGTGGGCTCTGTGGGCCTCAAAGGAAATGGTGCAGGACCGTCAGGGCGTGGCGAAGAAAATCACGGAAAACGTAGTGCCTGACATGAATAAGCTGGGCATTGAGGTGGTTAACTTCAACATTCAAAATTTCCGCGATAACGCGGGCACCATTGAAAACATGGGTATCGACAACGTGGAACAGATCCGCAAAAATGCGCAGATCGCCAAGGCCAATGCCCAGCGCGATATTGCCATCGCCACTTCGCAGGCGCAGCAGGAGGCCAACGCCGTCAAGGTGGAGGCCGAGAAAAAAATTGCCGAGCAAAACGCCCAGCTGTCGGTCCAGCAGGCCCAGATGCAGGTCATGGCCGACACCAAGAAGGCCGAGGCCGACGCCGCTTACCCATCCAACAGGAGAGCCAGCGGAAAACCATCGAGGTGACCGGCCAACGCAGACATCGCCCGCCGGGAGAAAGAGGCGGAGCTGGCCGAGAAGGAAATCGCCCTGCGGGAGCGGGAGCTGGATGCAGAAATCCGCAAGCAGGCCGACGCCATGAAGTACAAAGCGGAGAAGGGACGCAGAAGCCCAGCTCATCCGCCGCCAGCGGGAGGCAGAAGCCCAAAAATACGAAGCCCTCCAGCAAGCGGGAGGCACGGAAGGCGGAAGCGGAAGCCCTGCGCTTTGCCATGGGAGCAGGAGGCCGAGGGCATTCGTGCCAAGGGCCTGGCAGAGGCCGAAGCCATTGAGAAGAAGGCCGAGGCCCAGAAGCGCATGGGCGAAGCCTCCATTCTGGAGATGTACCTGGCTGCACTGCCCGAGGTGGTCAAAAACGCCGCCGCTCCCCTGGCTCAGACGGAGAAGATTGTCATGTACGGCGACGGCAACTCCACCAAGCTGATCAAAGACGTCATCGCCAGCACCAACCAGATCGCCGACGGTATGCGGGAATCCACAGGCATCGACCTGCAGGCGCTCATTGCCGGCTTCGCCGGTGGCAAGGCCGCCCAGAAGTCAGAGCCAGTGGAAGTTGGATAACACTTCCGATTCCTTCTTGGAAAACGCAGTCAAAGTCACAATTCAGGCCACAGGGGCGGACACATGGTGTATAGACTGGTATGATCATTTACAGAAAAGCCGGGGGGATCGTTTACAGTTTTCGAGGTAAAATGGAAGGACAACGCTCAGAAGAAAGAGGTGCTGAGGAATGTCCTGGAAGGAGAAAAACTGTGGAACAGAGCAGAGAGGAATTCGTGCTGGCGGCGCTGTGCGGGGAGGATAGTATTAGCGAGCTGTGCCGGAAGGCGGGGATATCGCGCCCAACGGCGTACAAGTGGATGCGACGGTATCAGGCGGGGAGCCGCTGTCGGACCGGAGCCATACCACGCGTGGCCATCCCAACCGGACGCCGCCGGAGACAGAGTACCCCAGAGACCTGTAAACCATCATCCCGAACATTCTGTAAACAATCCGGCCTTGACAACATGGGTCCGCCCCTAGGGCCTTCGGGGAAATGCTGCGGAAACGGGGAATTTTGGTAAACCCGCTGCCTGCGGGCGAAAACGGCCAAGGCCGTTCCCTATGCACCCCACTACGCTCTCCCACCAAACCTATCTCCCTTTCACAACACCCCAATTAAATCCGTACAGCCGAACGGCTTCCCCGTAGGGGCGGACCTATGGGAAAATGCTGCGGAAACGGGGGATTTTTGGTAGACCCTATTGCCTGCGCGTCGGAACGGTCAAAGACCGTTCCCAGACGCGACCCATTCCGTTCACCTTCCAAACCCGCACACCCCGATGAAATTCGCACAATCGAACAATTCCCCCGTAGGCGGCGGACCTATGTGTCCGCCCAGCAGGGGCAACTTCCATCCTCATCCCACTCAGGCGAATTCGCATCATCTCGAAACGCATCCCATTGTTACCCACGCAAAACAAATTCGAACTGCCCACCACGGGCGGACACATGGGTCCGCCCCCAATGCCAACAGGTTAAGAGGAGAACAGCCGGAAAGAGAAGCCAAGGAAAACATTTACCCTTGTAAATTGCGCTTTATTGACGATTTTTGGGCACCTGTTTCACCTTGCCGTTCTTAACCTGTTGGCATTGGGTCCGCCCCTACGAGATGAGCATGGCGCTGTGCATAAATAGATCCTTCGGCGTTTCGGTTGATATTTCCAGCGTGATGTGCCATAATAGGGGCAAATCCATTCTGGTGGTGAGCATATGAACCAACAACCGGGGTCCGTGGGGACCCTGTTTTTGACCTTTCTGAAAATCGGCGCATTCACCTTTGGGGGCGGCTATGCCATGATCCCCCTGATTCAAAACGAGGTGGTGGAGAAGCGGAAGTGGATGACAGACCAGGACATCCTGGATATCATTGCCATTGCCGAGTCCACTCCAGGCCCCATTTCCATCAACGCGGCCACCTTTGTGGGCTACAAAAACCGCGGGCTTCTGGGGGCGGTGTCTTTGCACCATGGGGGTGGTGCTCCCCTCTTTCCTGATGATTGCAGCATCATCTCTGATCCTGCAGGCCTTTGCCCACAATCAGGTGGTCCAATATGCCTTTGCCGGAATCCGGGCCGGTGTGCTGGCCCCCTCATCTGCAAGGCTTTGGTGTCCATGTACCGGCAGTGCCCCGGAACGGGTTCTCCTACTTTCTGGCCGGGGCGGCTTTGTGGCCACGGCGATGTTCCAGGTGAATGTTCTGCTGGTCATCCTGGGCTGTGCCGCCGCCGGACTTTTGCATGCGGCTGTGTGGAGGAGGAAACTGGGTTGATCTTTCTGGAACTGTTTTGGACCTTTTGAAAATCGGCGCTTTTACCTTTGGGGGCGGTTACGCCATGCTGCCCCTCATCCAGTCGGAAGTGGCGCGGCACAGCTGGATGACCAATGCCCAATTGGTGGATTTCGTTGCGGTGAGTGAGAGCACCCCGGCCCCTTTGCCGTGAACATCTCCACCTACGTGGGGCATGGTGACCGGAGGCCCTGGGGGCCGTCTGCGCCACCTTGGGGGTGGTGCTCCCCCTCGTTTTTCATCATTTTACTGGTGGCACGGTGTTTTGTCCGGTTTCAGTCCAGCCGGGTCGTCCAGGGCTGCCTGTCCGGCCTGCGCCCGGCGGTGGTGGGGCTCATTGCGCGCGGTGGCGTCTGTGGACTGACCGTCTTCTTCCTGGCGGGTTCCACCTGGCGTCCGTGCAAATTCCCGGCATTTTTGGTGGCCCTGGGGATCTTCCTCCTGTCCCTGATTCTGGTGTTCCGCAAGCTTCACCCCATCGTCGTCATCTGCCTGTCCGGCCTTTTTGGGCATTGGCGCAGGCTTTTGGGGCTCATGTAACGGATCATTCTCTACAACCATATGCTTGATTTCCTGCTTTTTTCATAAAAAGCTTGAACACAACAAATCTGCCGCACAGGTGGGCGAGAGACCTCGCGCCGCCTGGCGGCAGATTCATTTTGCTATGCCTGGGACTCCAGCCAGGTCTTAAGGGCCTGGCGACCTTCCTCTGACATGGGGAAAGACCGGCTGCCTCCATCTGGCTCTTTTTCAGCAATACGGGCCATGCCAGAATTCCGCCTCCATGGAGCTTTCGTCCATGTTGACCTCTTTGGGGTTCCACATCACCACCTTGGGCACAATTCGAAACGGAAGGGGCCCAGGGAACCGGTGAAGATGTTGTTCATGGCAAACGTATGTAACGTGGGAAGGAAGATGCCGTCCATAGGTCAGTCCTGCACCAGCTGCTCCATCTCGTCCAGCAGTTCGCCAAAGAGCTGCAAGGCCTGGTTCACAGGCTCGGGAGAGGTCATATCTACGCCCGCACCCTTCAGCAGGTCTATGGGATCCTTGCTGCAGCCGCCGGAGAGGAAGCCCAGGTAATCCTGCACGGCGCTCTCCCCTCCCGGAGAATCCGGCGGGACAGGGCAATGGCAGCGGAATAGCCTGTGGCATACTGGAACACGTAGTAATTGTAGTAGAAATGAGGAATCCGGGCCCATTCCAGAGCGATTTCATCGATGACCATGTCCGGCCCAAAGTACATCTCGTTCAGGCGGCGGTACTCTGCGCTGAGGACCTCTGCCGTCAGGGTCTGGCCCTCTTTGGCCATGCGGCCGATGTTCAGCTCAAACTCGGCAAACATGGTCTGGCGGTACAGGGTGCTCTTGAACTGCTCCAGGAAGTGGTTGATGAGGTAGGCCCGCTCCTTCTTGTCGGTGGTTTTGGCCAGCAGATGCTCCATCAGGAGGGCCTCATTGCAGGTGGAAGCCACCTCGGCCACGAAGATGACGTAGTCCGCATCAATTGGATTCTGCGTCCGGTTGGACAGGTAGGAATGGATGGCGTGGCCCATCTCATGGGCCAGGGTGAACTGGCTGTCCAGGGTACCGGTATAGTTCATGAGGACAAAGGGATGGACCCGGGCGCCGGCGGAATATGCGCCGGAGCGCTTGCCCTCGTTCTGGTACACATCGATCCAGCGGTTCTCAAAGCCCTCTTTCAGGATCTTCCGGTAGCTCTCGCCCATGGGAGCCAGGGCGTCGTAAATGGTCTGCTTGGCCTCTTCATAGGGGATCTTCCGGTCCACACCGGCAAGCAGGGGGGCATAGACGTCGTAGAAATGCAGTTCCTCTACCCCCAGGGAGCTTCTTCCGCAGGCGGACGTAGCGGTGCATTTTGTCCATATTCTGATGGACCGCCTCAATGAGGTTCAGATACACAGAGGTGGGCACATTGGTGGCATCCAGAGAGGCCTCCATGGAGGACTCGTACTTCCGGGCCTCGGAGAAGAACTGCAGCTGCTTCACCTGGGAGGCCAGGACAGACGCCACCGTGTTCTTGAAATTGCCAAAGCCCTGATACAGGTTCTGGAAGGCGCTCTTCCGCGCTCCCGGTCGCTGCTCTCTTTCGTAGGAGACAAAGGTCCCTGGCTCAGGGGATGCCGGTTCCCCAGGCCATCCACTGCGTCGGCAAAGGTGAGGTCGGCGTCTGCAAACAGGCTGTAAATATTCTCCGGCGCGTTGGCCATCTCTCCTGCGGCGGCCAGGAGCTTCTCTTCGGCGGGGGTGAGGACATGCTCTTTCCGGCGGCGGATGTTCCACAGATACCGGCGGTAACGCTCCAGCTTGGGCTCAGCGGCATAAAAACCGTCCAACGTCTCGTCGGAGATGTTCAGAATTTCCGGAGTCTCGAAGCTGGTGGCGGCGGAGAGGGCCACGGCGGCGCTCATAAACTGACCCTGCATTGCCTGGTACTTATGTCCTGGGTGTCCTCGTCGGACTTGCGCATACAGTAGTTAGCCAGGTCCTCCGTCAGGACACCCACGGCCTCTGTCTCCTCCAGATAGGCCAGGAGCTTTGCAGGATTCTCGGCCAGGTGACCGGCATAGGCGGCCAGCTCTTGGGTCATGGTCTTGAGCTTTTCCAGATCAGCGCTCCAGGCTTCGTCCGTGGCGTAGAGATCCTCAATGGCCCACTTGTCCTCCTGGGCGATCTCGGAGCGCTGGGGAATTTTCTTCATTTCTGACATGTAATATCCTCCTGATTCAAAAAAAAATGGCGCGTTTTCCACCTCATTATAACACATGGGAGTTGATTTGCAACTCCGCGCACAGAAAAAAGAAAAACAGATGTTGTGCGACCGTCTTCAATAGAAAGACAAATGCTTTTATCTTAGAAAGAGCTCTGAAAAGAGCTGAAATGAAACGGCGGTCCGTGCAAAACGACAGATGTCTCCATGCATTTCAGTGGCGAAATTGTGAAACGCAACCAATTGTTGATTGACAGGCCCCGGCGCAACCGCTACAATAGGATTGATACGGTTCACCCACTCTGGTGTATGGGCAAGCAGGTGGGTATTCCTTTGACTTTCAATTCAGGAGGCAACTTCATGTATCAATTTCCCAAAACATCTATATGCAGATATCCGATTGAGGATGTGTTTCAAACTTCCATTGCATATGAAAACGGCGCGCTGACCCGAAACAAAACCAGCCGCGAAGCCGGCGCCTTCCTGCGCGTCTGGGACGGACAGCGCTGGTACTACAGCGCCACCACAGACCTGGATCACATCCAGCAGGAGCTGGACGCGTTGGTCGCCCTGGCCACGCCCAACCCCTGCCATTGACCAGGACCCGGTGGTCACCCGGTTGAGGTCAACCGGGACGTCTTCTACAAAGACCGGGATGTGCGGTTGGTACCCAACGAGGAAAAGGTCGCCCTGCTCCAGTCCTACCTGCCTGTGGTTGCAGAGGTGCCAGAGATCAGCGACTGGGGAGGCCGTCTACCTGACACCTACACAGAAAAAGTGGTTCTGGTCCAGCTTGGGTGCAGACCTGCACTTTGACCACCAGCGGGCCAGCCTGGTCCTGAACTTTACCATTACCGCCGGCGCGTCCCCCAGGCGGACCGCATTCACACCTATCAGTCCGACTTCCCCAGCCTGGCCGGCCATCAGGAAATGATGCGCCAGAAGGTTTCCAAAAGCCTGACTACGCCAAAAATGCCGTACCTGTGGTCCCCGGCACCTACACCTGCGTGTTCTCTCCGGAGACAGCCGGCGATTCTGCCCACGAGAGCTTCGGCCACAAGAGCGAGGCCGACCTGATGTTGGGTTCCGAGGCCATGATGCAGGAGGGGCCATTGGGACCCAGGTGGGCTCCCCCATTCTGAACATCCTGGATTCTGGCCTGCCCGAGGGGCTCCGGCTATGTGCCCTACGACGACGAGGGCACCCGACCCGACCACATACCTGATCCAAAACGGCAAGCTCACCGGACGGCTCCACAGCGCCGCCACCGCCGCCCTTCTGAATGAGGAGATCACCGGCAACGCCCGGGCCATCAAACTTCTCCTGAGCCCATCGTCCGCATGACCGCCACCTACCATCGGCGGAGGGGACCTGACCCTGGAGGAGCTGGCGCCCATTGAGCTGGGCGTGTACATCCATGATTTTAACCACGGCTCCGGCATGTCCACCTTTACCATCGCTCCCAGCCAGGCCTACATGATCCGAAACGGAAAACTGGCCGAGCCGGTGCGGATTTCCGTGATAACCGGCAACGTCATGCACACCCTCCACGAAATCGACGGCCTCACCAAAGAGGTGGAGGTATGCTCCCAGTCCACCGGCGGATGCGGAAAGATGGAGCAGTGGCCCCTGCGGGTGGCCTTTGGCGGCCCCTATGTCCGGGTCCGAACATTCAGGTTCAGTGAGGAGGAACAAATCATGGTAAAAAGAGCTCTATCAGACGATTCTCCGGGAGACCTCTCTCAACGTCACCAGCGGAGAAATCGACTCATTCGAAAAAAATCCATTACCAAATCCGGCTGCCGGGTCTACCGCGATGGATTTCGATTGCTGGCACCCTGGGGAACCAACTGCAAACGTCTGGGCCAGGCAGAGGCAAATCTGGCCCGCCAGATTCCCTGCCCCTGGGGTCCGGAGACCGGCAAGCGCCGGACCTGCCGGCGGGGCGCCGCCATGGACGCCGGTCGGTTCCTCCAGCTTTCCGAGCAGCTGCTGAAAACCCTGGGCCAGGACTTCCCCAGTTCATTTCAGCAACAAAATCAACTTCACAGAAGATGAGGTTCGGCTGCAAAACGACGCAGGGGCTGCACTATATGCCTGGCAGGACGCCGCCGTCCAGATGAGCCTGCTGGTGCGGACCCAGGACTCGGTGAACATCTTTGACACCGGGATTGAGGCGTATACCGCACCTTTGACCCGGAAGTGGTGCTGAAAGAAGCGAGAGAAGTTCTGGAAGCCCATCTGAATCCCATTGCCCTGCCTGATGTGGAAAAGCTGCCGGTGTTGGGCAGCCCCGATATGTTTGGACGGGCCTGGTCAATGGACTCAGTGGGCAGAAGTTGGCCCGGAACGCCTCTCCCTGGTCCGGGCATGGTGGGGCAGAAGCTGTTTGCGGACCACTTCACATTGCAGGTAGACCGGTCCTGCGACGCCTTCTTCCAGCCCTTTTTGACCCGGAGGTCACTTGGAGGGCGATACTCTGCCGCTCATTGAAAACGGCGTATTCCGCCGGGGGATATGCAGATAAGAAATGCGCCCAGGAGCACCAGATGGAGCGTACAGCAGCCGCAGACGGGGCCTATGACGACACGCCCACGCTTGCCCTGCCCTTCCTGTCTGTGATGCCCACAGGCAAGACCTTGGCGGAGATTCTGGACGGCCGTCCAGCCCTCTACGTCCTCCTGGCAGCGGCGACATCACCCCGACCCGGCAACTTTGCCACCCCGGTGCAGATGGCCTATCTGCTTACCAGACTGGCGCCTGGTGGGCCCGGTTGCCGGAATTCGATGCTCCGTGGCAACCTGTCCGGGCTACTGAATTACGAAGTTTCCTGGGCTGCTCCAGGACCGGCCTTGACAGCTCAACGCTGCGTGATGGAAATGACCATTGTACGCTGAGCACATATGAAAAGCGCAGCGAGGCGGGGTATCCGTCTACGCCGCGCTTTCCGCTCTACCGAGCCGTGGATATTTTCTAACTGGTTCTCGGTTCTGCTGCTGGTTGTTCACTGATTCTGCCGGTTGAACCGGTTCTGGTTGTTGTTCTGCTGGTTCCAGTTGTTCTGAGTTTCTGCTGGTTCTGGTTGGCTGTTCTGGCTCTGGTTGTTGTTCTGGTTGAAATTCATCATGAAGTTCCTCCTGAATTCATTTACAGGCTTCCCGCAGGTAGTTTGCCCCGTTCCTGTCATTATTCCCAACTTTATGCTGGCCGGAAAATCAGAGCCACTACAAACTTCGCCACGATGGCCACCGAAGGACACCACGGCTGCCCGCTTTCCAGTCCGCCAAAAATTCCCGAGGAAGCCTCTCTGTACCGCCTTGCTTTACCGCAGTAGGTTGCTGGCCAAAGCCTGTGGGGGCACTGTCGCACCGGCGCCCGCCAAACTGGACAATGGGCTCATAAATGCCCAAGGCCCCCAGGGGAGGACGCCCACCACCACATAGCTCACCAAAATCCGGGCGGGAGTCAGGCTGGTTTTTGTCAATGAGGATCTGGCCAATCAGGCAGAGAATGCCACCCACCAGAAATGCCTGCAAGTATTCCATAATTGCTTACTTCCTTTCCGTGGAGATGGATACGGCGTGACAAACGCCGAGTTAAGGATTTCTCCCTGCTGAGAAGAGGTGGGAGAGAGAGCAGCGCGCCGGTGCCGCAGAACAGGATCGGTAGACTTTGCCCCTGGCGAAGCTGGTCAAAGGTACCGCACAATTCAATGGCTGCATCGCGACCAGACCCCACCGGCGTGGACGTCCCTGTCCTTCAAGTCAGGCAGAACCGCAATCCGTATAGCGGTCCCCAGGTTGACCCCGATCTGGTGGAACCCCGATCCACCAAAGTCTTTGCCCACCTTGCCCAAGTCCCCTGTAACAATCAGGTCACGAGTACTCCGGCGCGCGCCTTGGGTCGTGAAGTGGGCGCGGATGGTTTTCAAGGCGCTGGCGCCATGGCCGCCCCATGTTGGCGTCGGTGATGCAGTCCACAATGGTACCCCGCTGCGGCCTCTACAACAGGGCCATCACTACTGCAAACCAGCGGCGGAACCCGACCGTCCACTGGGCGATGGGCGTCCGCTGGCCGCCATAGCCCAGGGATACCGGTACTACCGCTCCCGAAGAGGCGAAGTGAGAGGAGGTCATGGCCACTGCCCGGTCAGCAAAGCCGCCGGAGACTGCCATGGATGCCAGCAGCAGAGACTTCCCGCCATGGTGGGGCGACCATAACCCAGAGCCAGCCCTGTGTTCCTGAGAAAAAGCTGGAACCGATACACTGGTTCCCCGGAAAGACCAGGTCCACATCCTTTGCTTCTTCCCTGCCGCTTCTGCAGCAGGGTCTCAACAATCTCTGTGGCATTCTTTTTTCCCAGATATTTCTACCTCCAAAATAGGTATCCCCATTGGTATAGTCAAAGTACGCCTGCAGGGGCCCTCCGGCTCAACTATTCCCGGCCACGCTGGCCCAAACTGTGAGTTAGCCCCGGTGCGTAAAATGAAGCTCAAGTTCCCACGTTTTTGTTTTGCCATATTTCATCCTTCCTTGTGTCCTGTCCAAATCAGGGTTAGTATGTGCAAGCCGGAGAGAAAACTTACAACCATGCATGACAAAAAATTGCACAGATAGGAAAGATCTTTTCCAGTTCTGCACAGTTAGGAAAAAATGGAAATGAGCAGAATGAGAAAGGCGATGCAAGCGGGCGGGCCAAGACCGCTTTTCCGTTCTGATTGAAAAAAATGGAAATGATTTGGTACAAATTTTCCTCAAATTTGTGCACTGAAAGGCGAATTTCCAGGCAAGGTCGTTAACTTTCCAGCCGGATGTGCTAAAATCCAAGCACTGTTAGCTTTTTAACGGTATTAGCATTCCAATTTGGAAAGGGGAAACCGATGGACAATACATGAAAGAAGCTAAGCGCCGTCGTGGTTCTGGGCCGTCGAAAGCCCACTTCCTTGGTTTCAGGCTGGAGCTGCAGGAAGTCTCTGGCGGCACTTGCTTTGCTTCTCCACTTTAACGGGGTGGCGCCTGGGAGCTCTGCCGGGCAATGGGCGTATCCTCGCCCGAATTGCGTGGTTTCGCCCTCCCTGGAGCGAGGAGGCTTCGTGACCAGGCGGAATGCTGAGGACCGGCGGCGAATCCCGAGTGGCTCTGACCCCTGCTGGGCAGGCAAGGCAGGAAGAAGACGCCATCATTGCTTATGTAGACAATATCCTGTCCAAATCCTGGACGATGAGAAATTCAGTCTTTGCATCGCGTACTCCACAAGCTGGAGGCGGCTGCATCTGAGCAAAGCAAAGGAGACAATATGGCAGAAACTTTTCAAACGATTTCAACGGAAAGAGGCTGTCATGATCTTGAAGTGCCTGCCTCATTTTCATCATCAGGTCTGGCTGGATCTCACCATGCCGGACTACATGTCCGAAATCACCACCCTGGTCCAGACCGAAAGGCGGCTCGTCGGAGATCTGGCTGGCTGGCGGCAGCCTTGCTGTGCGCCCTGGGCAGCTTGGTTCTATCGATCATGACCGGCTTTTGGCCGCTCAGGTGGCTTCAAACGGCTCCGGAGGCTGGCATTTTCCAGCGAGTAGAGGGTTCTCCAGGAGGAGATCGGCACTTCTTCACCGCCAGTCCGCCCCGGACCACCAGGACAACGATGGCCATGCCGCGGGTCACTATCTCGAGAGCCCCCATTATGGCGGTATGGGCCATTGGCAAGATCAATCCAAAAAGCTGGCAGGAGTGGACTGCCGCCACCTTTTGCCGCCGTGGCCTTTATGTTGGTGCTCATCATCATCGCGGTCGCTTGCATGCCCCGGTTTAAGAGAATCCAAACGCTCACCCGAAACAACCTGAACCCGGGTCACCCGAAAGAATCACCGGTTTTGCGGGTTATTTGCGGGCCTATAACGCCGAGGGCGCTACCAAGAGGGAAAATTCCAGGAGGCCAATCAGGCCCCTCACCTCCAACAATCTGCCGCCAACCGGGTGATGGCCATCATGTTCTCTGGCATGAACCTGGTGATGAACGGCCTGACCCCGCCATTTACTGGATCGGCGCATACCCTCACCCGAGCTATTCCCTACCGGCGCGCCGGCGGTAGCCCAGCGGGTGGGAGTCTTCTCCGACATGGTGGTCTTCTCCTCCTACGCCATGCAGGTGGTGGCTGGTCGCTTTTATGATGCTGGTGATGATCTGCATCATCTGGCCCCGGGTCTCTGTATCCGGCAGCGGGGCGCCGGAGGTGCTGGCATCAAGCCCAATTCATCGAGACGGTACCGCTTCAGATGTGGTCTAGCCCGGCCGGGAGGGCGAGGTGGAATCGGGACGCATCCTTCCGCTACCCCGACGCCGCAGAAAATGTCCTGGAGCATGTGAGCTTCCGGCCAGTGCCAGACCGTGGCCTTCATCGGAGCCACCGGCTCTGGCAAATCCAGTCTCATCAATCTGGTGGGCTGGCCATTGCACGTGCCGTGTGCCGGGAAGCCAAAATCTACATGTTTGACGACAGCTTCTCCGCCCTGGATTACCGGACGGACCGGGCCCTCCGGCAAGCCCCTAAAACGGGAGACCGCCGGCGTCACCAGCCTCATCGTGGCCCGCATCGGCACCATCGGGATGCGGACCTGATCCCTGGTCCTGGACGATGGCAAAGAGTGGTCAGCCAGGGGTACCCTGCAAGGCTGCTGAAATCCTGCGAGGTTTACCGCCAGATTGCTATCCAGCTGTCAAGGAGGAATTTGGAACATGCATAACCCTCATCTGAAACCCCATCTTCCCTCCAGCCGGTGAACCTGAAAAGCGCCTGGGGCAAGCACCCAGCCTTTGCCCGGCCTGGGCGCCATCGGCATCACCGGCATGGTTCTGTATGGTGGCCTCATTTTCGCCCTCGCCAGATTCTGATAAACTTTACGGGATATGACCAGCCTGATCAGGAGGGGTCTTATGGAAGATCGACATGGACGCCATCTTCCGCACAGGCATCACCCTATTGGTCTGTACGAGTTTGGTGCCATCAGCCCACTATATTCAACATTACCTCATGGCCACTTTTCACCCAGCGGGTCTCCCAGGCCCTGCGCCAGAGTATCTCCCAGGAAAATCAACCAAGTTCCCTGGGCTATTACAACCAGGTGAGCTTCATTGACGATGCTCAACCGGGTGACCAATGACGTAGACTTCCCATGGTCAGACCGAACCGGTCCCTGGGCAATCTGGTGACCTCCCGTCACCATGTTCCTGAGCTCTCTGCTCATGATGTTCATTACTGTAACATCATAGCCGTCACCGCCATCGTCTCCACCATCTTGGAAGCCGGCCTCATGATTGATGCTGATCATCCGGAAATCCCAAGAAGTACTTCGTGGGACAGCGGCAGTATTTGGGCCAGCTCAATGGGCATATCGAAGAAATCATACACCGGACATAACGTGGTCCAAAGCCTACAGCGGCAGGCCGCCCAGGATACTTCGATCAAATCAACGGCAATCTCTGTACAACTGCCCTGGAAGTCTCAGTTCCTTCCGATCTCATGCAGCCCCTCATGGGCTTCGTGGGCAACCTGGGCTATGTGGCGGTGTGCGTCGGGGCGCCGTGCTGGTCAGGGCGGACACACCGACTTCGGCACCATTGTGGCCTTCATGATCTATGTGCGGCAGTTCACCAATCCCCTGTCCCCGGATTACCCAGGCGGCCACCAGTCTTCAGTCCACCGCCGCCGCCTCCCAGCGGGTCTTTGACTTCCTGGACCAGGAGGAGCTGGCCGATGAATCCCACAAGACGCAGGTTCTGCCGGTGGAAACGGTGCAGGGCGATGTGGAATTCTCCCATGTCCGCTTCGGCTATACCCTGAGAAAACCATCATCCACGACTTCTCGCACGCCAAACCCGGCCAGAAGGTGGCCATTGTAGGTCCCACCGGCGCAGGCAAGACCACCCTGGTGAATCTCCTCCATGCGGTTCCTATGAGCTGAACGGTGGTGAGATCCGCATCGACGGCAAAAAACATCGCAGATCTCACCCGGAAAACGTTCACAACCTGTTTCTGCATGGTCCCTTCAGGACACCTGGCTGTTTGAGGGCACCCATCCGGGGAGAATATCGTATACTCGAAACAGGGCGTCAGCGACATAGACGTTCGAGCCGCCTGCAAAGCCGTGGGCCTGGATCACTTCATCCGCCAGCTCCCCCCAGGGCTATGACACCCAGCTCAACGACCGGGCCAACCTCTCCACCGCAGAATTCAGAAGGCTGGTGACCATCGCCCAGGCCATGGTTAATGCGCCCCTTCTGATTCTGGACAGAAACCACCTCCTCCGTGAAACACTTGGACCGAGGCGCTGGTCCAGGCGGCCCATGAACCGGCTGACGGAAAATCGCACCTCGCTTCGTCATTTACCGGCTCAGCACCATTCGCAATGCAGACCTGATCCCTGGTCCTCGGACGAGGGACATTAATGAAAACGCTGCTCACATCAGAAACTTCTGGCCGAAAGGGCAGTTTCTACGCCAGCTTATGCAACAACCAGTTCGGCACCGGCGGCACTTAACCCTGTCATCTACCGCACGCCACACATTTTCGGACGTGTTCCGAATGGGTGGCGGGCTGACTGCCCTGGGCAGTATAATAAAATGTGCGATTTTTGGATTTTGGGGCCAAATGCCCATATTTTTGAGAAGAGGAGCAATCACTATGGTATATCACATGACGAATTGCAGGTCTGGGCAGGATCACTGCCGGTCTGTAAGATTGTCGGACCCAGTTTATTCATTGGCGCCTTTGTCATCTTTGAAGTCAGGCTCACGGTGGCGGCCGCCAGGAGGCGCTAAAAAGGCCCACGCCTATGACTCATCACCGCCGGAGGCCAAGGGCATCCCCTGGTCCACAGATGGCCGGCAGAACAGAACAAAAATACATGCTGGCCCGGAAGGGACCGCTATTACATGACCGGCGTATTTGACGTGGCCGTCCACTCCATTACCACCGCCAGAAGCGACACCTGTGCCCGGACACCGCAGACGCCGCCCTCATGGCCAGCAAGCGGATCCTCATCGTGGACGACGTCATCTCCACCGGCGAGTCTCTGGCCGCCCTGGAGCCTGGTGAAAAAAGGCAGGAGGCAACATCGTGCCAGGCCGCATGGCCATCAGCCGGGCGACGCCCAAAACCAGGAAGACATCCTCTATCTGGAGCGCCACTGTTCCACCCCGACAGCACTGTCATGCCGGAATAACAAATCGTAAAACCTCCCCGCGGTCCGCATGCATACAGAAAACCGGCGAACCCCAATCAAGGGTTCGCCGGTTTCTAATTCCTGTTTGGAGTTCCAGAATCTTTCTATTTTTTGATCCCCCTTTGTGGTGAGCACTGCAATTTGCCAATGGAGGAAACCGCTTTGTGTTTCCATGGAGCGGACACATGAGTCCTTACGGAAGGTAGGAGGATGGGCAGAAGTGACTCGACACATTTTATCATTTGAATGCCCTGTTGGGGCAGAAGGAGGGGGAATTCTGTAAAACACCGAAGAATCCGCTTATGCACCGCGTCGGTATATATGATCGTAGGGGCGGACCCATGTGTCCGCCCGTGGTAAGCTATTACGCATTCGCTGAAAATGGGACTCTCACAGGAGGATGGGCCTCCATATAGCGGTCAGGAAGGCCCAGCGCGTCCCGGACCAGTTGGGCTGGGGGCGGCTGTGTGGTAAAGGCCTCGGTCCGTGGGGTGGGTGTGGCGCCGGTATCCGGGTGGTCCAGCGGCGCCCGGCACTGGATGGCCCGTGTTGCTCCCGGAAGGCGGCGGCAATTCCTGAACCCAGGCGTAATGGGCGGCCTTTTCTCATCGTCCCCGGCTCCTCATAGCCCATACAACCAGCCCATGGCCAAGAAATGCCCCGGACAGGGCGCCGCAAATCTCCGCATCCGCCCCACACCACCGCCAAAGGAGGAAGCCAGCGCCATGGCTTCCCGGTTGGTGAAGCCGGTCACATCACAAAATGCTGTGAATACCGCTTGGGCGCAGTTGCACCCCTCTAAAAACAGAGCCTGGGCCTTTTTTCTCCATGATCCATGTTTCATCACCTCCCCAGGTATCCTACCACATTTGTCCCAATTTCACAAGGCTGACCAGTTGACACCCAAAGCAAAATCACGGTATACTAAAAGAAAAAACTACAAATTCTGACACCATACGGAGAAACGATGAATTAAAGTAACAGCAAGACAGCACCTGCGACCTGTCTCCGGCTCTCCTGACCCAATACGATGTGACCCTGGCGCCCCTCCGTATCAAGGACGGGACCGACTATGTAGACGGGCGCACCATCACACCAGGAGATTTTCCGCCACGTAGCCGCCGGGGAACCTCTGCTCCAGCGGCAGTCAGTGGGCAGTACCGAGCCCTGTTTGCCCGCTTTGCCGGGTCCTGCGACAGACTTGTCCACGTACCATCGGTTCCGACTTCTCCGCCTGCTGCAAAACGCCTGCCTGGCAGCGGCGAAGAGATTTCCAGCTATTTTTGGGTGATGGGCTCCCGCAACCTCTCCACCGGGCAGGGGCCATGTGGTCCTGGAGCCTGCCGGCGCTGGGCAAATCGGCAGCCAGCCTGGAAGCCCTCTGCCAGGGCTGGAACTCACCGGGAAGGTGGAAGCCGCTTCCACTTCCCTGAATCCGGCTGAGACTATATGGTCAAAGGCGGCCAGCTGCTCCACTGTGGCGGCCCATGGGGCAATCTTCTGAATCTGAAGCCCCTGCATCGAGGAGGTTGCGGGACGGGGAAGATGCAGGTGGTGAAAAATACCGGGGCCCCTATGCAAGTGCCTGGCCCCATTATGTCAGACCGGTTGGACGGTCGTCCGGATGGGGTGTATTACAAAGACGCCATTGCCGCCCACCAGGACCCCAGGAAGGACCCTGATCCACCTCCGGCTGAAACTTACCGGTCCACGGGGTTTACATACCTCAAGGATGGGGCGACCCGGTGGGAGCGTGGAGCTAAGCTTGAGGCCCGGGCGCTGGCGGGTGCATACGAAAGCATCACCTGCAGGACTCCCCTCTTCCCCATCTACAAGCCCAGGGCCACTACGGCGGCTTCATTGGCGGGAGTTTGATACCATGGAGGAATACCGCGCCCCTGGTCAGGAGGTCCGCCAAGGCGGCAGGGACTGTGAAAATTATGATCTCCGGCCTTATGGACTTTGACCGCTTCAGCGTTGCTCCGCGAAGTGCCTTTGGAACTGGGAGATCCGGGAGGTATTCGCATTGCCCACAAGCAGGGTTTTCCGTCATGGCTCATTGCCAGCCGGAGCCCAAACATCTGGCGGCGGCGGGGCCGGCGTACGGGCTGGAGCACGGAGCCTACCTCTCCACCCAGGCCCTGGAGGCCATGGCGGCCGGGGACCGTATGGGTGCCCGCCCTGTCCACCATCGGCAACCTGCGGGGAGCTCGGCCGCTTCTCGGAATCCGACGTGGAGCAGATTCTGGCCTCGCGCGGGCGCGTGGCGGTTCCACGCCATGGGCGGAGTATCTGGCCCCGGCTCCGACGCCGGCGCTTATGCCGTCTTCCCATGGCGCCGGCAGCCTGGACGAATTCCGTCTCCTGTCCGAGGCCCTGGGTCCGGCTGCGGGAAAGCGGCTTTGGACAAGGGTATCTCGCCATCCGACAGCGGTTTTAGCCGTCTGCGCAAGAGCGAGACCGGCCCGGCGCCCCAGTGGGGACTTGCAGAACACGCTGAATACCCCTTGCAAATCCGGGCATTGCTTGATATAACCAGCCCAGAAGCACATGTCCTGGGGGCAGGAAGGAGGGTCATCCATGTAAAATTTGGGACCCAGAAGCCCAGAGGAAACGGAGCAAGTGGGGAGGCCGCGCCCAGCGGCCCGGCTCCAGCCCGGCCAGGTGGTGGCCTTCCGCGGTCCCCTGGGGTGGGAAAGAAGCCGCCTTTACCCGGGGGGCTGGCCCGGGGCCTGGAGTAATGGCCAGGCCGGTGACCAACCGCGCCATTGTCAATGAAGTACACCGGCGGGCGCATGCCCTGTTTCACTGATATGTACCGGGCGCGCAACGACGATCTCTTCGACATCGGCTGGGAGGACTACCTGGACCAGGGCGGCCTGTTGTGTGGTGGAATGGAGCGAACGGGTATCCGGCGCGTTAGAGGCGCCAGTGAGCCGGTCACCATTGAAAATCCCCCATGGGGAAAACCAGCAGAGGAAAATCACCATTGAGGGGGTACCCTATGCGGATTTTAGCCTGAAACCTCTGCCAAGGCGGCCTCGTGGCGATGGAGGACAGCGACCTCACAGCTGGAACCTACCAAAACGCCGGAGCTCACCCACAGCCGGACCATCCTGTCCATGGCGGAGCATCTGCTCCAGTCCTGCGACCATGGGGATTGTCAACGCCATAGCTGTCGCCATGGGGCCTGGCGGCTTCACTGGCGTACGCATCGGCGTGGCGGCGGCCAAGGGCTGGCCTGGGGCCGGGAAGGGCTGCCTCTTTTTGGCGTTTCCACCCTGGAAGGCCATGGCACTTTGGGCCTGGGGCGGCTCAAGGGGAGCTGGTCTGCTGTGATGGACGCCCAGCGCAGCCAGTATACAACGCCCCTATTCAGTTCCGGCGGAACTCTTACCCGGCTCAGGAGGACCGGGCCATCTCCCATCAGGCCCTGGAGGAGGGCCTGCAAAGCTTGGCAGGAGCCTGTGACCTGGTGGGCGACCACCGGGGCCTCCTGGCCTGGGGCAGACCATGGCACTCCCCGGGGGCAGCTTCTTCTGGCCCCAGGCACCGGCGGCACCAGCAGGCTTCTGGCGCTCTCGCAGCCTGGGCAGCCATCCAGCGGGGTGAAACCGGTGATGCCAATTCATTACAGCCCCAATTATCTTCGCCTGTCTCAGGCGGAGCGCCGAGCGCCTGGCGCGACTTCAGGCAAAGAGAAAGAAAGGATCACGAATGATGGACAACGTACACATTTTAAATACTTTTTCTGGAGTTCGCTGGGCTCTCATCTCCTCTCAAAAGACCCATGCTGGCCACCGGCCTTGAACCCGGGCCAGATTCTCCTGAAACCGCATCCGGTACAGCGCGCCATCCTCACAGGCAGCAAGATCACCTCCCTGGCGGACAGAAGCGTTAATTCCCGGTGAAACTGGTCACGCGTCTCATCGATGGACAGGCAGGCCACCATCCCTCCAGGTCAGGAATGCGGGTCCGGCTTCTCTTTCTTGGGGAATCAATGTTACTGCCGGTCCCAACGACATCGCCGAGGCCAGGTGTTCATCGTAGACCCATGCTCAAGGACACTGTGGCGGCCATCTCCTTTGTCAAGGAGCCGGCTGCAAATCCATCACCCTGACGGACATCTCTCCCCCTCCCCCGGGGCTCCACGCCGTCCACCAGTCTGCCAAGAAGGTCCGTCACTGGCCGTCGGAAACAGCACGGACTCCAAACTGTCCATCCGGCTCCCGCTGGCTGAAGACTGCCGTTCCATCCTCCAGCGCCCCAGCTCACGTGCGGGAAATGCATCACGGGAGGGCTTTCTGATCCTGGCCCAAAAGGACCAAAACATATTCCGATGGTAGACATGCTCATAGTCATATGGCCCCAGCACAGCAAAGCGGTTCCTCTCCGGTCAACGCCCAGCTTGATACCATACCCGGCGTCTATCTCTGCCGGTGCATCCAGGGCCGTGCACACAGGCGGTGCTCCACATATGCGGGACCGCAGCCCAGACAAAGGCCTGGAGCGGCCCCGCAAATTGGGGATTCAGTTTACTAACCGATACAACTTTTTTTCCTTGCGGTAGAAGAGATAACAAATGTATGGTCTCCGGCTGTAGATATAAATTGACTGCCATTCGCCCATATTTTTAACCTCCGGAGCGGCTATTAGGAGGACGACGCCATTTCCAACGAGGCCTCAACGTGTGAGATTACAGGTTCTCCCGAAACTCCATCCGACAGGCGCCATCCTCACCAGAGCGGCGCTGGCGTCCTCCTGGCGGACAAAAGCGTTGTTCCCGGTGAAACTGGTTTCCACTGCTTGGATAGGCAGGCCGACCATCCCCTCCCGGGTCATTCTGTAGAGTTTCTTGCGCACCTCAATCCACTACCCCAATTGGTGTCAATCCTCTGCGAAATTTGACACGCAAAAAATATTAGTCATTCGACAATTGTTCTGCCATTTGAATACTCTACAGGAGACATTTACAAATGGCGAGGAAATTTTCAGGCGACTCTCTTCCCATGTTCCCAATCGCCGTAGAGGCCCCATATGTCCGCTTGCGAGGAATGAGACTTTTGCGTAGTCTGTAGCAAATTCACGGGTGTCTACAGCGGGCGGACACATGGAGTCCACCCCGGCAGGAGGCTTGCCAAGGGCGATCCGACATGTGATGTCAGTTTAATGCTCCGCTAAGCGGCAAACCCAATGGCGACACAGAAACACTTGTTTCCGCACTACATTGGTATTTGAATAGGGGCGGACCCGCGTGTCCGCCCAGCAGGGACGTCGTACGGTTTTCTCCCCCCATTTTGGGCGAATTCGCAATGCTTACCACAGGCGGACACATGGGCCTGCCCTTAGGGTGAGATACCAACGCGGTGCATAGGCAAATTCTTCGGCATTGCCATAGAATACACTTGCACTTTTACTATATCATATTTCTTCCTATTTTCAAGCCCTGTTCAAGCAAAGAAATGCATCCAGTACAAGCGACATTTTTGTGGAGGCGGTACATTCGTGATTGTAATTTTCCCCTGGTTCCGCTATAATGGCAGTATATGTAACTTGAAAACAGTGAGGAAGTGAAGGCATGGCGGAATATGTCATCAAAGGAATGCTAGAACATCACCAAGGTTTTCCCTGGGATCAAGGCGAATGACAACATCACCCTGCAGCTCCGGCCCGGCGAGATTCATGCCTTGCTGGGAGAAAACAACGCAGGGAAATCCACCCTGATGAGCGTCCTGTTCGATTCTCTATCAGCCGGAGAGGGCACCATTAAGAGAAAAACGGTCAGGTGGTTCCAGATCGGAACCCAACGACGCCACCGCGCTGGGCATCGGCATGGTGCACCAGCACTTCCAAGCTGGTGGATGTTTCTCTCTGTCTGGACAACATCATCTGGAGCCGGGAAACCACGCCGCATGGAGCTTCCTGCAGAAAAAGGAGGCCCGGGAAAGGTTTTTGGCCCTGTCCCAACATGATGGTGGGCCGCCCCGTACAGCTGCAGGTCAACAAGGACGAGGCCCATCCCGGCGATGTGGTGCTCAGTGTGAAGAACTTCACCGTCCCCTCCCACCTGCACAAGAAGGATGCCGTACATAATGTCAGCTTTGACGTGCGGGCCGGTGAGATCGTCTGCATCGCCGGTATCGACGGCAACGGCCAGACGGAGTTCATCCACGGTCTGACGGGCCTTGACAAGAGCTCCGGCGGCAGCATCACCGTCTGCGGCCACGACATCTCCCACTATTCCATCCACCACCGGGGCGAGTATATCAGCCACATCCCGGAGGATCGCCACAAGCACGGTCTGGTGCTGGATTTCACGCTGGAGCAGAATCTGGTGCTCCAGCGGTACAAGGAGCCCCAGTTCGAGAAGGGGGGCTTCATCAAGCGGGACGCCGTCCGCAGCTACGCCCAGCAGCTGATCGAGAAATTCGACGTCCGCAGCGGTCAGGGCCCCATCACCGTGGTTCGCAGTATGTCCGGCGGCAACCAGCGGAGCTGGATGAGGTCATGAGCCTCTCCGACCGCATCCTCGTCATGTACGAGGGGGAGATCGTGGGCCAGTTGGACCCCAAAAAGACCACCGTATCCGAGCTGGGCCTGTATAGACCGCCGCCCTGGCCAACGCGCCAACCCTGGCGCCATTCTGCCCCGGCTGGGCCTGGATCAGCTGTTCCAATACCAAGCTACATGAATATTGGTTTTCTTCCTGGCCGTTGTCATCTCCTGATCGTCTGGGTCATCCTGAAGAAGACCACCTTTTGGCTATAGCTGAAGGCCTGCGGCAACAACCGAGACGCCGCCATGTACGCAGGCATCGGCGCCAAAAGAACATCGTACTGTCTATGGTCATCTCCGGCGCGCTGGCCGGTTTCGGCGGCGGCCTGTTTTACCTGGCTGGCGGTGGGCAATACACCCTTCTCCAGTCCATCGAGGGCGCCGGTTTTGACGGCATCTCTGTGGCACTCCTGGCCAACTGCAACCCCATCGGCATCTTCAGCGCCATCTTCCGGAGCTACCTGCGGCTGGGCGGCAACGCCATGCAGTCCCAGGGGCTGCTATGCAACCAGAGGCCACAGACATCGTCATCTGTCATTGTCTATCTGGTTTGCGTTTGCCCTGCTGCTCGGATGCTCCCTGTCCGGCAAGCTGGGGAAACGTCGAAACAAACAGGAAAAAAGGGAGGCGGGCGCGAAATGAGCGTAGGTACCTGGGCCAGTATTATCAACCCTGACCATTTGCTTTGCAATCCCGCTTTGATGCTGGTGGCTCTGGGTGGCATGTACTCAAGAGACAGTCCCAGCGTGATCAACCTGGCGCTGGAGGCATCATGATCATCGGCGCTTTGGCTTCCACCCTCTTCCTGCGGGCATTGGACGCCGCCGGTTGGGGGAAAGCGTGTTCACCTCCCAGCTGGGCGTCCCGCGCTGGCGGCGCGCCGGGGTCGCCGGTATACTCTTCTCCCTGTTGCTGGCCTTCAGCGCCATCAACCTGAAGGCAGACAGACCATCGGCGGCACGGCGTTGAATCTCTTCGCCCCCGCTTTCTGTGTGGTTGTGGCCTGGGCCATCCAGGGTCAGAGGCATTACCGATATCTCCATCCCCACCTGGACCCGGTGGACGCCGGAACAGTTGCACATCATGGGCACGGTGAATCGGGACTTCCTGCCTCCCTGTTTAGTTTTTACATCACCACTCCCCCATCGCCCACTGATTCTCTTCCTGGTGGCCTGGTTCGGTCCTGTACCGGACCCGCTTTGGCCTGCGGATGCGGGTGCCAGCACATCCCCAGGCAGCGGACTCTGTGGGCATCAACGTATACAAAATGCGTTACGCCGGCGTGATGATTTCCGGCTTCCTGGGCGGCATCCGGCGGCCTGGCCTATGTGCTGGTCATCGGCAGCTCCTTCTCAGCGGATGTGGGCGGCTATGGCTTCCTGGCCCTGGCGGTGATGATCTTCGGCAACTGGAAGCCCCTGCAATGGGATTGAAAAACAGGTTTGGCAGGCGTACAGCTGTCGCTCAAAGCAATCGGAATCGCATCGGGGTTCCGGAGCCAGAGAATCGGGTGTTTTCTTTTTGTTGCGCTCTTTTGAGCGAATCCGGTGTCCATAGGGTCTTTTCCTCATTTTTTGTGCCGGTCAAACCCGGCAATTTGATTGAACGAATTAAAGGAGTTGTATATCATTTGGCAGAAAAATTGAAAAATTATCCCCCTGGGCGGCCTGAACGAAATTGGCAAGAACATCACCGTCCTGGAGTATGGCAAGGATATGATCGTGGTAGACTGCGGCGTGGCAGCTTCCCTGGAGGAGGACATGTACGGCGTGGACCTGGTGATTCCCGATTTCACCTACCTGGTCAAAAATCAGGGAAAGCCATCGTTCTTCACCACCCATGGCCCGAGGACCACATGGCCCTACGCCTCAGGTGCCCTGGTCCACGTCACCCCCATGACCGGGCGGCCTCATTCTGCCTGAAGCTGGAGGAACACGGTCTGGCAGATCAGGTGAAGCTGGTGACCCACCAGCCTGGCGATGTGGTGAGGCCGGGCTTCCAAGTCGAGTTTATCCACGTGAACCACTCCATTGCCGACGCCGTGTGCTTCTGCATCCACACGCCCGTGGGCCGGGTGGTCATGACTGGCGACTTTAAAATCGATCCCACCGCAGAAGGGGCATGATGGACCTGGGCCGCCTGGGCGTGCTGGGGAAAGAGGCGTACTGGCGCTTCTGTGCGACTCCACCAACGACCACGCTTCGCCTCTAACATGCATCGGGTTCAGGCGGTGCGCAGGCACCCCACCGCGCGGCCGGAAGAGTGGCCGTCACCGGGCGAAAGCATGGAAAGCTCTATGCTGAAGGCAGCCACCGAGCTGGACTCAAGATCCCCTCCAACACCCATTGTGGACATTGGTCAGGCCAAAAGCCTGCCCAAGGACAAGGTGGTCATCGTCTCCACCGGGTCCCAGGGCGAAACATGTCGGCTCTCTGCTACCGCATGGCCTTCTCCACCCACAAACACGTGGACATCCAGCCTGGAGACCGGATCATCATCTCCCGCACTTCCGCAAATTCCGAACTGAGAAGGCCATTTCCAAAATCATCAACAGGCGCTCTACCGGAAGGGCGCTGAAGTCGTCTACGAGAAATCGAGGCCTCCGTCTCAGTCATGCCTGCCAGGAGGCTAGAAAATTGTACACGCTCTGGCCAGCCCCCAAGTTTTTCATTCCCGTCCATGGCGGCGGCGCCATTTGCAGATCCACGCCAAGCTGGCCAAGCGAGATGGGCATGAACCCAAAACAGTATGATCTCCGACATCGGTCAGGTGATGGAACTCACCAGCCGGAACTGCAAGGTGACCGGCGCGTCCCCCGCTGGGAAGGTACTGAGTACTTGGACGGCACGAGGTGTCGGCGCTTGGGAGACCTTGGGGCAGGCGGCAGAGAACTCTTCAATGGAGATGAACTGCTTGCCCTTTCGTCCCTCAGAATGTCCCAGGCCGCCGTCTCCCCCAAGCCGGAGACGGATACGAAAGAGGCAAGGAGCTTCCCGTCCTCAATGAAATTTGGTGGCATGAGAGCGATACAAATCCCATGGGGGCAGGCCCGCAGGTAGAGACTCGTAACACACCTCCAGAGTGGTGAGCATATCGCACGTAACTTTGTCGTGGCCGCCTCGTTGCCGTCGATGGCGGAGATGTGGGCCTGAACCTCCTCCACCCCGGGTCATGCATGGCGGCCTCAAAGCCGCCCTTCTGGCTCCGGCGGTAAAAGTAGGCGGCGTAAAAGGCCAGGCTTGTGAACCTTGAACCAGGCAACTGAAGGCCATCATCACATAGGTTACCGCATGCGGGCTCGGGGAAGAGGTACTTGATCTTCTTGGCAGGAACCGATGTACCAATCCGGCACCCTGGCGGCTCTGCATCTCCTCCTCCGCGCCATCCGGCAGGCCACCCCCTTCCGGACGGCCTCCATGATCTTGAACGAGCGCTTTTCCTGGGCATGCCACAGGAGACTGTAGAGCACGTCGTCTCCGGCATCCAATGGCCTGGCCGACGGTGGCTGTCTTGGAGGGGTTAAGGTGAGGTCCCTGCGCATTGCCTGAATCACACATCCGTGCCAGGAGAAATCTTCTCTCGACAGCCGCAAAGCACGTATCGAATTTTGTCGGCATGGTCTCCTGCAGCATGCCGCGCGAAGCCCGTGCCGAACTCCGGAATCGCGCACGAGCCGACGCCTAAGATGGGGTCGTTTTTCAAAGCCGAGACCTTGCTGGACGTGAAAAACATTGTGTCCTTATCGTCCAGCGGGATTTTCTGCGCGTCCACCCGTGAGAGTCTTCGAGCATGCGGATCATTGTCGGGTCATCGTGGCCCAGCATGTCGAGCTTTAACAAGGTTCTCCTCCATCGAGTGGTATTCAAAATGCGTCGTGATCCATGTCAGGTGCCCGGTCGTCCGCCGGATGCTGAACCGGGGCAGAAGTCCCAGATCTCGTTCTCCTGCGGAATGACCACAAGACCGCCGGGTGCTGGCCAGTGGTTCGCTTGACGCCGACACAGCCGGCAGCCAGCCGGTTTTCCTCCGCCCCTGGACGGTCCGGCTCCCTCCGACAGATACTTTTTCACGTAGCCAAAGGCCGTCTTTTCCGCGACCGTGCCGATGGTTCCGGCGCGGAAGACATGAAGGCCCGAACATCTCGACGCAGTACGCATGCGCACGGGCCTGATATTCGCCGGAGAAGTAAATCGATATCTGGGACCTTGTCTCCGCCGAAGCCGCAGGAACGTTTCAAACGGGATGTTGAAGCCGTCTTTATCTAACTGCTGCCGCATTTGGGACACACGCGTCCGGTAAATCCGCGCCGCAGGCGCATCGTCCGGGCACCTCGAAGGTCGTGAACTGGCAGTCCGGATTGGGGCAGCGGTAAATGGGGCGGGAAGGAATTGACCTCCGTGATGCCGGACATATGCAACAATGGACGAACCCACTGAGCCACGGGATCCGACCAAATAGCCGTGCTCAGGGAGTTCTGCACCAGCTTTTGGGCGGACATGTAAATCACGTCATAATGGCGCTGGATGATGTCGTGGGCTCCGTCTCCACCCGCTTGGTGATGAGCTCCGGGGGATTTTCGCCATAGAGCCGGTGCATTTTGCCATACACCAGGGCGCTTGATCCTCCACGGAGTTTTCAATGGACAGTGCAAAAGAGGGTATGGGGCACCGGGCGGGATGGTTTCTCACATATCCGCAATGAGGTTGGGGTTCTTGCACCACGACCTCATAGGCCTTTTCTGGACCCAGATAGGAGAATTCCTTCAGCATTTCATCTGTGGTACGGAAATACAGGGGTTCCTTGTCGCAGTCGTCAAAGCCCTGCTTGGTGGCCAGGAGGATGTGGCGGTAGATCTCGTCCTCAGGGTTTAAAAGTGTACATCTCCGGTGGCGACCACCGGCTTTCCCAGGCGTCGCCCAGGCGGACCACCGTGCGGTTGAATTCCCAAGCTTTTCCTCGTCTCCCGCCAGGCCCTTTTCCAGCATAAACCGGTTGTTGGCAGGGGTTGAATCTCCAGGAAATCGTAAAAGGAGGCAATCCGCTCCAGCTCTTCCTGGCTCTTATGATTGATGACGGCCTGGAACAGCTCCCCGGCTTCACAGGCGGAGCCAATGATGATGAGCCCCCTCCGCCAGGTGATCAGCTCTGATTTGGGGATTCTGGGATTTCGCTTAAAATATTGCAGATTGCTCGTAGGAAATCAGGTGGTACAGATTCCGCAGACCGGTCTGGATTTTTGGCAAACAGAATGATGTGCCGGGCGTGACGGTCGCCGATCTTGTTCTTCGCCCGCAACGCCGGCATGGCCGGGTTGATGGCCTGCAGGCTGTGAAGTCCCATCTCCTCCAGCTGGCGGCTCAACCGGTGGAAGATCAGGCCGCAGGTGAGAGCATCATCCGCCGCCCGATGGTGGTTGAATTCCGGCAAGCTTGAGGGCATTGGCCCGCCACAATGTCCAGCTTGAACTTCCCAGCTGAGGCAGGAGATTTTGAGAGAGAATCAAGGTGTCCAGATAAGTCGGCCCATAGGCAATCCCAACCGGCGGCAGGCCGCCGACACAAAGCCCACGTCAAAATCCGCATTGTGGGCAACCAGAGGACGGTCGCCGCAGAAGGCCAGAAACCGGGGGAGCACCTCCCCGATTCCCGGCGCGCCCTTCAGCATTTCGTCGGTGATGCCAGTGAGATCCACAATTTTCTGGGTCAGGAGCCGTCCAGGATCCACAAAGCTTTGGAACCGGTCCACTTCCCTGCCCTCTTTTTTAGAATTACGGCGCCGATTTCAATGATCTCATCGTGCTGGGAGGACAGACCAGTGGTTTCCAGGTCAAAGGCCACATATTCCTGGCAAAACCCAGTCTCCCGGCACCGTGGACCACAATTCGGTCGTCGATATCGTTGACATAATACCCTTCACAGCCGTACAGGATCTTGATATTCTGGTCGGCGCCCGCCACCTTGGCCTTGGAAGCCGCTTTCATAGCCTCGGGGAAGGACTGAGCGCGCCGTGGTCCGTGATGGCAATGGCCTGGTGGCCCCAGGCGGCTGCTTGCTTCACGGCGCCGGTGGTCTCCGTAAGGGCGTCCATGTTGGACATGTTGGTATGCAGGTGCAACCCACCCGCTTATCAGCCGCTGTATCCAGGCGCTTGGGGCCTTGTGGGAAGCGATGGCAATGGGGTCCAGCACCATCTCATTGTCAAATCGATTGATCACCGGTTTAGCCAGTACCTTCACCCAGGTACCTACGGAGGTGGCCTCCACAATGGCCTGGGCTTTGGGCAGGTCCTTACCCCGGAAATACCGGTTGATGGGATGGAGCTGGTATAATCTGTGATGTCGAAATTCACCACAATGGCATTGTTTTTCGTAAGCTCCTTGTGCTCTGCGGCAAATACCCGCCCGGCCACACACACCGTGCGCATATCCAGAGCCACATCCCGAATGGGAATCACCGGGTCTACAAAGGGGCGGCCAAAATGGCCTCCCCCGCCGGACAGGGGCCGGAGCGCCACCTTTGGAGAGGCGCTGCCAGCGCGCTCCCGGGGCGCCTCAGGGGGCGGCGTTTTGGGAAGCTGCTCCACCATCTCCCCAGCGCATTTTTCTCTGTTTGGCGGAAGAGGTCCGGCCCCCCTCTCCAGCTCTTCGTGGGCCTGAATCTCAATGGAGACCGAACGGCCCAAACCGGGCCGCCAGGTACCGCCGGACCCAGGGCCAGAGAGGCCTGGGACCAGGCCTGCTCCAGGGGCCTCCTTGCCATTGGCCTGGAAAGTGGGGAAAAACATCTCCACACGGCGCATCACAGCCCTGAGATCCCGGCAGGCTTTCACATCCAGTAGCCTGCCGGGGCACATAGGGCGGCACACTGCCCAGAAATGGCCTGCTCCTCCATATCCAGGCTCCAGAGCTTAACCTGCCTGCGCCAAATAGCTCATTCAGCGGCGCGGGTTATGAATATTAAAAACATCTGTAAAAAAAGAAACTTGTTTTGTCATATTTTTCCTCTGAATCCCTTGGGTGACTTCAGCCTAGCCTGCCTGTCCAGGTGTCGTAAAACCCCTGCTTCTCCAGAAGCTCCAGGTGGGAAAAGGCGCTCTCCACTAGGGCCTCTGCCGTGGGGGTGACCGTATCGCTCCAGGAGCTTCTTGTCCAGGCCGCCGCCATTGACGCCAATGCGAATGGGAATGCCTTTGCTTTTGCACACCTCCCACCACCGCCCGCACCCGGTCCTCCCCGCCGATGTTGCCGGGGT
>VOFI01003493.1_pt1 | contig 41430 bp, 38 predicted proteins | sample 5384131 | NCBI WGS metagenome assembly VOFI01 (sample SAMN12384728, study PRJNA508395) | human gut metagenome | isolation source: healthy gut H | host: Homo sapiens | reverse complement strand
AAGAGAAATAACGTAATAATACGTTGTAATCTTGCTCGTTAATACTAAAATTGACTACATGGGTAGCCAATTCTTCAACAGCTTCTGCCAGTTCGGATGCAGAAACTTTGCGCTGTGGGTATTCCGATAATAATCGGAAAAACTTCTGTTGTAATAATTGTTTATCATAAAATGTTGAAATTTGAAATAGAGTTCAAATAAGTGAAAAATATCCTTATTTGAACTCTGTTTCTTGTTAGTAACTCCGCTCAAATGTAATATCTATATTTCCAATCCCGTTGAGAACTGCTACATCGGAACTAATTTTACCTAATTTCTGCATACTGAAATGTTCTCCGTTCTGTGCATACATAATCACGAAACTGTGCATTGGTGGATAATAGACAATTTCTCCCACTTCATAGCCACACGTGCTTACATCGTCCGTAGGCAGAGCTTCGGAAAAGCGGTAACACATTTCCCGGTTATACAAGTCCAGCATAGGTAGAGTTATCGGAAGTTTTTCTACGAATGCCCGTGTAGTGACATTGTTCAATAGCGTGGCGGAAAGCTCTCTATTGCCAAACTTAACTTTAATATTAAAGGCTGATTGATTCATATCATCTTCTGTTTGATTGTTATTGCTTTTTCTGTCAATTCTCACATCAATGGTGGTATCCAATTCTTTTATTCTATCAATATCATCTGTCACATGTCCGATGACAACAATATTCCCGGTAGATGATGATGTTTCTTCATCATCGTGGAAGATTACAAAGTCATTTCCTGTAACCCAAAATGCTAAATCCCCGTCTTTCCAGCCATTCTGTATTTCTTCTTCCTTGTACGAAAGGGCAGGGGTAATGTCGCCGCAATAGTCGTGACCCGAATTTGTCAGACGAACCGTTACGGGCAAGCGTGACAACAAGTCGGTTGCTGCCGTACTGTTATTCAGATAAGCGTTCAATACTTTAGCGCCTATGGTAAGTGTAATAGCTGTTTGCTCTCTATTCTCATTGCTACTTCCGGGATTTTCAATCGGAGTTTCCGGTTCTTCTTGGAAATCATTCTCGCTGCCACAAGCAGAGAGGGAAAAGGTCAGTAACATAGACCACATCATTAAGATTATTCGTTTCATACTTTTTTTATTTGATTGTTCTTAAATCTATAACATAACGGAATTTCACTTTTCCGTCTATCACATCTTGATATGCCTTGTCTATGGCAGAAGCATCGGCAGGGATAACGACCGTTTCGGGATAAATGTCGTGAGCCAGCGAGTAATCAACTACTTCCTGTGTTTCCTTGATACCGCCGATAATGGAAGTCGTGAGATAGCGACCTCGTAAAGCTGTCACACTGATATTAGGCGTTTCTTTAGCCGCAGGCATACCTACCACAGCTAATGTACCACCCACTTTCAGAATGTTTATATACATCATTGGATTATAGTTTGCAGGAATGGTGGAAAGAATGAATTTTAGCGTGTTATTAATACCCTGTAAATCTTCTTCACGTGTTACATTAATATATCGCTTTGCTCCCAAGCGCAAGGCATCTTCACGTTTTTCTTCGGTAATATCGAAAACGGTCACTTCCGCACCCAGACTGACAAGGTATTGTACTGCCATGTGTCCCAAACCACCGAAACCAGCCACACCTACTTTGTCACCAGCTTTGATTCCGTACTGCTTAATGGGCGACCAAGTTGTAATCCCGGCACACATCAGTGGTCCGACTTTCTCCAATGGAGCATTTTTCGGAACGCAGATTGCAAATGCTTCATCCACTACCATATTGGTTGAATAACCGCCTTGTGTCATTTCTCCGTCATGATAGACATCTTTATTGGCATAGGTCAGCACACGTCCGTCAGTACAATATTGTTCTTGATTATCCTCGCAATATTCACAATGACGGCAAGAGTTTACCATACAGCCTACTCCGGCAATGTCGCCTACCTTGAATTTGCTTACGGCACTCCCTACTTTCACCACTTCGCCTACAATTTCGTGACCGGGAACTATTGGATATGTTTCCTCTTTCCAATCGCTATGTACTTGATGAATATCGCTGTGGCAGATGCCGCAGTATAGGGTGCGAATAAGTATGTCATGTTCACCTATGGAATGACGGGTAAACTCATAGGGTTGAAAACTTCCGTCTTTGCTGAATAGAGCATAGCCTTTAGACGGTATTCTGTTCTCTTGTGCTGAAACGTGCGTACACATAATGATTGTTGTTAAAATTAATATTATCTTTTTTTCATCGTTTCAAATAATTAAAGTTTTCTGATTACCCGACAAGGGTTTCCAACAGCTACACTATAAGCAGGAATGGAACGGGTAACGACACTTCCTGCCCCGATAGTAGTGCCTTCTCCGATTTCCACTCCGGGCAAAATGACTACCCCGCCACCTATCCACACCTTTGCCCCTATTTTGATAGGTCGTACCGATGCTTTTCCGGCTGCCCTTTCTTCGGGGTTGATAGGGTGAATAGTGGTATAAAACTTTACGTCCGATCCGATATATACATCATCGCCAATTTCCACGCCGCCTGCGGGCTGAAAGGTACAATTGGCATTGATGAATACACGATGCCCGAAGCGGATATGATTGCCGCCATAGTTGCAGTGCATCGGCGGGGCAATACTGACATCTTCCAACGGTTGTTGAAAAAGTTCTTTCAACACTTGTTTATCTCCACTTGTATTGAAGCAAAGCATCGCCTTATGCGTTTCATCCCTCAATGCTACCAGTTCTTTATCCCATGCCCGATATTCTGTTTCGGGCAATAAATTCTTTTCGTTCTTGTTTTCACTCATGGTTATTATCTTTTTTATGTATTTTATATTTCAACCATATAACACCGTCCCGGCATTGCTTCATATCCATTAGCTCAAGGGATTGCCCATAAGCAGGGTACTCACAATCCTTTCCCTTGTATTCATAAATAGAGGAAATGCCGGAAAGCGCATCAATACCCGGATAAATAACCAAACTCAATTCGTCTATAAGCTGCTTTTTGAGGAATAGCCCGTTCAGCATACCACCACCGTCCAATAACACAAGGCGCATGGCAAATTCATCGTATAATATATGCAGTGCTTTTTCGTAGTCATATCCGTCTGCCCCGGCAAAGAGATAGGAAATGCCCTTTTGTCGCAGGAACTCCAAATATTCCTCACTTACATTTTCACCCAATACAGCTATGATGTTATCGCCATATACTTTATCATCCGTATATCTGATAAGACCTTTGGAATCGAATATGACAAGAGAACGCTTGCTATCCCGATGTCCGATGTAAGTTTGGAAAGTTGTGGCAGATGTAAATGTTCCATTATCGAATGTTTCAGAGAAGAAGTGTTTCTGTACACTGTTTCGTCCCAATATCCACGCATCGGCGGAATATCCGTCTTTGATTTCTGTATAAACAGAAAGTACATCTTCGATGTCTTTGCCATTGAAAGGTAACGTCCAGCGGTCTGCAACCAAGCGACCGTCTACAGAACTGTTTATGTGGCTTATTATTTTAGGCAATCGTTTCATATTTATTTATCTTCTAATTCATTAAGCCAATTATCTATTTCAACTTTCCAATCTCCTGATAGTGTGTAGCCTAAGCGTAATCCTTGTTTAATATTCGCATCCGGGATAGTATTTCTGAAATCATCCATGCTTTGCTCTATTCCTACCGCCATGCTTGTGCAAAAAGGAATGACGGTCTTTCCCTTAAAATCATATTCTTCCAAGAAAGTAAGCACAGCCATAGGTTCACGATATACCCAAATGGGGAAACCGACAAAGACAATGCTATATTTCTTCATATTTTCTACATGGGAAGCCAGTGCAGGACGGGCATTGTCTTTTACTTCTTGTTGGGCGATAGCGGAACAGTCACTATGTGATACAGGATAATTCCGCTCCGGGATAATCTCAAAAATATCTCCCCCGATTTGTTGTTCAATATAGTAAGCTACGGTTTGTGTGTTCCCAGCTTTATTGGTTGCACCGGAAACTCCGTCTGTTCCTTCCGGCACATAGTTCGCACGAGAAAAATAAGCAATAAGTATTTCTTTATCATCGAAAGATATAGTATCTTCTGTGTTAGTCGTATTGTTATTGGAATTGTCCGTTTCTATCTCTTCGTTTTTACTACAAAAAGCGAAAATAGACAACAACAATGATAGCATACAAGCTGATAGGATGAATTTTATAAATGTTTTCATCTTTAATTATTTTAAGAGTTGACAATCTTCTTCATTTACCACTTCCAACCATGTGTCCTTGTTCTTTTCGGGATTGGGAATGACAGAAAGGTGGCTGAATTCATGGCTTGCAGATGCCCCGTGCCAATGCACTACTCCCGGACGAATGACAACGACATCTCCGGCTTGTAATTCACGGGCTGCTTGTCCTTGCTCTTGATACCAGCCTATCCCGGCAGTACATAGCAATATTTGTGTCCCGGTATGAATGTGCCAGCGAGTACGTGACCCTGCTTCAAATGTTACATTACTGGTTTGGCATTTAGTAATGCTATCACTCGACACTAAACGCTGGTTCCATACGGTTCCCGTGAAATAATCGGCAGTTGATATTCTGCCTCTCGGAAATGCATCTTCGATAGGACAGCCCATTGAAAACTTACGTTCGTATGCTGCGCTTATTACCTTATTGGCACGGTAGGCTTCTTTGTTGCCAACCTGTTCTTTCAGCACATCTATGATGTTCCAAATTTGCATTTCGTTCAGTCCTGCATTGTTGGCGTAGCGAAGATGTGATTTAAACTGTCCCTCTGTCCCCTCTAAGGCTGACAAAGCAGAAAGGGTTGCCAGTTCTCGGTCACTTTCGGAAATGTTATCACGTCCGAATATGTCGCCAAACAGATGTGCTTTTAGGTAATAATCTATTGCCGGAGCAAAATTCATAGCACCACCTGTTACGGGATTGCCTGAAAGTCGGGTTTGTACTTCTGTCCCCAGTTCCAAGCTACTTTTATTGTTGGGAAGTGGTGTTGCTTCTTTTCCTGTTTCATCTACAATTCCTTTTCCAGTTCGTTCTTTCAATACTGACATAAAGCAACTTATTCCGTTTAGGCTTCGAGGAAATCCAGTATAAGCATAAAGGTGTGTAAGCACCTCTTTGATTTCATTTACAGTCAGTCCGTTGTCCAACCCTTTATTCAAGGCTGTACTTAAATTTTTCATATCTCCTTTGGCTGTAAAAGCGGCAATGGGGATAATACTTTGTTGCCTTTTTGTTAATTCATTTTCCATATTTTGCGCTATTAAAGGATTACATAAAGTCAAGAGCAATACCCACGCAATCCACATTTTTCTGTTGATAAAACATTCTATTTTCATACTATTTTCTCTTTAATCATTTATATGTTGCAAAATTAGGGGATAGTTGAGAGGTGCTTTGTATATAAAACTCTGATACTCCTACCATTTTCTCTGATGAATGAAGTATATCCAAATAATGTAGTAACTTTGTGACAGTTAAAACAATAATAGAGCTATGAATGAACTGATAAAAGCAGATAATATTTGCATATATAATGAATGGGCAGGAGTAGAAACCAAGCATCCTTTGGTTAGCTTCATAGACTTCTCTACTGTGAAACCGTTACGTCATGCCCGTAAACTGTATGGCTTTTACGCCATATTCCTAAAAGATGTAAAATGTGGAGAACTTCGGTATGGCAGGCAATATTACGATTACCAAGACGGAACACTGATTTTTGTCGCACCCGGTCAAGTGTTTGGCGCAGATGATAACGGAGAAGTATTTCAACCAACGGGTTATTTGCTGATGTTCCACCCGGATTTGCTAAGGAATACACCGCTGGGCAAATTGATGATGAAAGACTATACATTTTTTTCTTACGAAACAAATGAAGCCTTGCATCTAAGCCGTGAAGAACGACAAGTGGTTATGGATTGCTTTCACAAAATCCAATACGAATTGCAGCATCCAATAGATAAGCACAGTAAAAGTTTAATAGTGGATATCATCAAAATGTTTTTAGATTATTGCACTCGTTTCTATGACCGCCAATTTATTACTCGTGATAATGTGAACAAAGATGTTCTTGTTCGTTTTGAAGCACTATTGGAGGACTATTTTATGAAGGGGAGAGCAGAAAAAACAGGATTGCCGACCGTTCAACATATAGCGAATGAACTTAATTTGTCTGCTAACTATTTGAGTGACCTTTTGAGAAAGGAAAAACAGGGAGATAAAACATACCGCCAACACTTTGCGTTATATTCACGACAAGGTAATAGATGTTGCTAAGACGCAAATTGTTTCAACAGATAAAACTATTAGTGAAATAGCTTATTTGTTAGGTTTTCAATATCCCCAACACTTTACTATCATGACTTCTATCTTCAATTCTACAATAACATGGCATTTCAAAATGCGGTGATAGAACACAAGGTCGGCAAAGAAATAATCCTCATCAATCAAGATACGTTTTTGCCGGGCTTCAAAGCAGAAGCCATGTCCCATTTCCAATAGAAAGTGTTGCAAGTTGTCAAGAATGGATTGTTCCAAATCGTTTTCCGTCACCAATGCACGGTCATTCAACCCTAAGAACTCTAAAGTAACAGGGGCATTGATAACATCTTTAGGCTGTAATAAGGTTGCTTGTTGTTGGACTAAAGGGAGAGGGCTTCTTTGTTTTTGGATAGTCCGCTACGTTCGTAATATAAAGATGCGATTTGTCGCTCCAACTCCTTTACAGACCAGCAGCCACGAATGGTTTCCATTTCATAGAAAGCACGTTTTACCGGGTTCTCAATTCCCGATATAGTGTTTAAATGGGTGGAAGATAATCTATTGAATAATCTATCAGCCGGAATCATCCATGTTTCGGTTTGTGGGTATTCTGTTGATAGTTTCCAAACTCCATTTTCAGATTCGGCGGTCACCAACCGCCGAATTGGTTCAGTGAATTCGGCGGTCAATGACTGCCGAATTTGAATTTGTGATGCAATGTATTGTGTGACAGATACTTTTAGTTGTGGATAAACAAGGTATAACCGTCTAAATTCCCTGAATCTACGTTCATTCAGACCTTTTGTTTTCAGTCGTTGTTCCAGCTTCTTCAACAGTTGTTCACCGTAGGCGGCACGGTCTTCTCCGTTCTGCTCAAATTCTACAATATAGCAACCCATAAGCCAGTTACGGGAAGTAAGGGCAAGGTTTACAGCGTGTGCGGCTTGTGCCTGCAACGTGTTCTGTATCGTGCTGATATGTTTTACTAATGCTTCAAAGTTCATAGTTACAAAGATAAGTCTTTTGTGGTTAAAACTTTAATTCGGGTAAGCTGTTTATTGCTTCCTCTTTCAATTTATCCACCGCACGGGTGTATTTCTCCGTATGCTTCAATCCGCTATGCCCTAAAAGGCTGGCTACGGTTTTGATATTTGCCCCATTGTTCAAAATGTTCACGGCAAACGAATGTCGAGCAAGGTGCCAGCTTATATGTTTGTCTATCCCAGCTCTCTTTACCCAACGCTTTACAGATTTATAGCAGCTTTCGTATGTAGACAAATCGAATATTAAACAGTTCTTATCTGCCGGAACTTCACCAATGATAGACAATAGACCGTCATTCAGAGGAATAACCACACCACTACTGGCAGAATGTCCCTTTGTCTTGCTTTGCTCAAACTTCAATAACCGATTAGCGTAATCCACATTCTTATAGGTAAGGTCTTTTACATCACAGAAGCGTAAACCGCAGTATAGGCAGAAGATAAAAGCTCGTCTGACATTCGGGTTCTCGTTGTCATAATGGCAAGCCGCCAACTTTTGTATTTCTTCGGGAGAAAGAACATCTTTTCGAAGCATTTGGCTATCCACTTTACAGGTAACACTTTTACATGGGTCTTTCAACATTACATCGTGGTCAATCGCATATCGAATAACTTTCTTGAAACGCTGGTAAATGCTTTTAGCACCCTCACCCACACTTCGGGATTGCAGATAGGCTACAAACTGCTCCATCATTTCTTTGGTGATAAGTTCCGGTTTGATACTAAACTCATTCATGGGGTATTGCTCTTTTAAGAAGTCCTTAAAACGGCTAAGCGCAATTTGTACCATGCGAATATCTTTCTTGGTATAACTGTTGATATAGGCTTGGAAATAGTCTAAGAAATTGACTGTTCTATCTTTTTTTAACCGATAGCCCAACATACTTTCTTTAAATTCCTGTTCACGCTCTGCACGTATCTTTGTGGCAAGCTCCAATGTTTCTTTGTTCTGCTGGCGTTCCGCAGGGGTACGGGGTTTATCTATCAGATACAGACTAAGGTTTTCTTTTCGCCTGTTGTGCTTTACTGCAAACTTGGGCTTACCTTGCATCTTTCCACTATCATAGTACACTTGATTGCCGTTTTCATCTAATACGGGCTTTTCCTCTCTACCTAAATAATACTCTAAGTAAAGGCTAATTCTACCATCCGAGAGCTTATTTTGCTCTAACTTGGGGTTTTCTTTCGTTTTATTTTCTAACTTTGCCATTGTTTAGAGGTTTTATCCCGATTTAGGTACCATAACCGGGTGATTACGCTAAATAGTTGATTTTCTTTTGTTTTCTGATATTGCAAAGGTACAAAAGAAAATGATATTTCAAAGTGTACTAAAAGTGTACTAAATAACAGAAAATGGGCAAAATATGGCAAAAATGGAGAAAATAGGAAATATGCAAGTTATTGATAATAAGGAAGATAGATTCTTTTGGCTCGGTTGGTTCTTTCGAACTGATGAACTACATCCAATTTTGCTATCACCTTTTTGCCCCGACGACATCCAAGATATTTAAAGAGGATAGAGAAGAATATATCCTTTCCCTACGCCAATGTCAGGATGAAGAAACCAATCAGGTTTTCTTGGACTTTATGGCAAGGCAATTAAAGAAATCCCTCTCTTTGGAGATTGAACGTTTCAATGCTTCACAAAAAAGAGAGGGTTCAGTTTTATGTTTTAGAGGTCTGAGAGCCTATCTTTCCGCAATAAACGCTGAAAATTAGTAATTTGCAAATAAACACCCAGTTTTATACCCAATAATGTAAAGCCGGGTGTTTTTGTACTATTTAACCAAATTCCTAAATTCCTCTTTTAGCAATTCAAAATAATGGCAATCTGTAAATACTCCATTCTTGAAATAGGCATTACGATGTATGCCACATTTACGAAAACCTATTTTCTCTAATACTCTCATCGATGCTATGTTGCCAGCATAAACATTTGCACAAATGCGCATCACATCTGTATGATGAAAATAGCTGCTAATAGCCAGTGCTAACATTTGGGTCATAATCCCTTTACCCCAATATGGTTCAGCAAGCCAATAACCTAATTCTGCATTGTAGCGCTCTACATCTATACCACGAGCAAAACTTATATTACCAGCCGCTTCCTGATTTACTTCGATACAATAATTATTTTGTTCGTTTTGACTTGAAACGGACAGGATGAATTGTTGCGCATCGTTTTCAGAATAAGGATATGGTAGGCTATCACGGCAATTATCCCATATCTTTTTATTATTAAGATATTTAGCTAAAGTGGAAAAATCGTCTTTAGACCAACTTCTTATTTTGTATTTATCCACATCCATTTCTTTATTCAATTCATTTACCATTATAAATTCGCTGTATGAAATAAATTACTTAGGAAATGTTTCTGCTATTTGTTTAGCAACACGTTTTATAGCACCTCTAATGTCTGCTGATACGCTGAATCCTAAGGTTGTATATGCACCACGGCATGAAGCTATCGGGCGACCAGTGAGATAATCTATGAAATTTACAGTTACGACAGATTCTTCTTCTAAAATATCTACTCCATATTTTACCATAAGCAACTTTGATTGTTGATTCGGAGAAAGTTCGCCAATACGTATATCATTGACAAGTTTAAGACGGGAACTCTCTATGGCATCAAATAGTTGTATTTCATATTCCATCAGTTGAGCCGGAATATGATAAGTGTCGTTGTTGATAATTGAGGCATATTCATACCTCGACAAGTCCGCCTTTTGTGATATTACACTTTTAGAGGTTGTACAAGATGATGCTACTATACCAATTAAAAGGAGGAATGTGACTATTACTTTATTCATTTTTTTATTGTTTAGGTTCAACGTGTAGATAATACTTCTCTTGTGTCAGGTCATCGGGGTCAGTGGAGAGTTGATGCAACATCAGTATACGGGTAGTCTTGTTTTCCCAATACAATTCAGCTTTCACACCCTCTTCGGGCAGGCATTTGAACAGGTTCTCTTTTCCACCAGCATTTTGCCCTTCACCAATGTTATTCTCCATCAGTGTTTTGATGGCTTTTTGCGCTGCTGCCGGGAAGTCTGAATCCGAGAGTTGCTTATGGTTCACCGGGATTATTTTAGAAAAGGGGTTATAATCCTTTGCCACGATGTCATACACCTGATACTCATAATCTGTGTCCAGCAGGCAATAGGTTGTAAGGTTCTGTGGGCTCTGCAACACGATTGTCCCCCATTCAATCCCCAAGAAATCACGTTCGTACAGTCTCACAGCGAGTGAGGTCTCATATTCAACCTTTCCTTTGCGATAGCCTTTCAGGTAATTTTTGATGGTACCGCTTTTGAAGAAGTGCGAACTCCATTCCGTAGCAAGATGTGTTTCCATCCCTCCCTCCGTTGTATTGCTTTCATAGACTCTGAACGTATGAGGGAAACCCTCGGCACTCCAAACAATAGAGTCGTAATATTGTGTAAACTCAGGAAAGCCCAGCGGGGTGTAATTGTCGTTTATATCCGTGATTCTGAACGTCACCAGATCGAGCGGTGCCGGGAATTGGGTGTCAAGGTGCATAAACGGAGTGAAGTATGCCTTTTTCATCTTGAACTTGGCTTCTTCGGGCAGAGGTTCCGGCTCTGGATCGGGTTGCCCTTCGTCCTTAAAGGTTCTAGACAAACAGATAATTGTACTTGCTGTTCTCTTTCCATCATTTGTCGAGATTGTAATCTCCTCGTATGCATCCGGGGCTTCCGAAACCTGACGGGGAAAATGAATCTTCAACTGATTGGCTTCTACCTTGAGCGTTGCCCATCCACAATCGTATGTGTAAGAACCGCCCGAAATAGGATTGAGCATATCGAAATTCTTGCAAGTCATCACGATATATCCCTCATTACCGTTTGCCTTGAAACATTCTTTAGGTATCCAACCTACGGTGCCACCTTCATACTCTACACTTTCCGGTGTCAGAATCTCATACGTCCAGAGCATCGGTCCACCGGGTAAAATATCATCCTTGTTGCAAGCCGTAAAAAGCAAGCAAACAAGCGTCATAAATGGCATAAGCAATTTATTCATATTCGTAATAATCCCTATGGCTCTATTGGGTTATTAAATTTATAATGAAAGAACGTGAGCCACCTATGCCACGTCTAAGTGAAGTTCATAGGAAACCTTTGATGCAGATGTAACAAGAACGGTCCACGCTATATGCGTGAGAACCACTATGCTATCTCTTACATCAGTCTGAAAATTTCCTACGTTTTCACCTACAAGATAAACATAACGTTTCTTCTTTTCTCTAATGTCTTGGAAAGAGTTGCCTTTATCCGAATACAAAATTAGCTATTTAATTGATCTTTTGTATTATATAGAACAGGAATTATAACTTGAATCCTCTACTTTTTCTGGGTTCTTCCGCAGACTGTCGTAAGCCAAAGTCTGCATTGCTGCCATATCCTCGTCATTGATTTCCAGCTTGATGTTGCCGTTTCCGTTTTGGATAATTGCCAATAAGTCTGTCATAGCCTTCTTAAAACTGCCGGTTGTAAGGCTTCTCGTTCTGGCAGTATTATAAACGAAAAGCCACTACCCCGATTAGGATAGTGGCGCAAATATATAATGAAAATTAATCGTAAAACAATGATATTCAGTTAGCTAGATTTGTGAAATCCAAAAGCGAATTAAACGAGTTTTAATCGGATAGATAGGCTTTCAATTTTTCGATGGCATCATGGTCTTCGCCAACGTCTTTTATCAACTTTTTGCCGTTTCCAAGTGGCGAAATGAGATTTTTGTATGCTTTCTGAATACCTCTTTCATGAACGATTTCTTGTTTATTAAACTGGTTGTACAGGCATTTCTGAAAGTCTTGATGGGACACTTCCGCATGAAACAGTATTCCACTAATGCGATAAACAACCGTGCTATATCTGTTTCTGTGGCATGGGTTTTCAACCGTGTGCCAATTTTTTCAATTAGAATGTCATGCCTTTCTATCAGAAGTTCGGGTAGCGTGCGTGGGTCGGCTCTGCGTCATGCGGTATAGGTCGCTCACTCGACAGCCTATCAGTGTTTGGAATATAAATATATCCCTCTGTATTGCCAGTTGCGGAGTGGCTGATAGGTCGGCATTGATAATTCTGTCCTTTTCTTCAAGTGTTATGTAATGAGGTGTATCGTATGTACATTCTTCTATCGGGAATTTGTCGCAAGGTCTGTTGTTCAAGCTCCGTCCGGATATCTTGCAAAATCCGTAATCGTGTTACACTTATCCGTAATTTGTATACGGTAGATTTTGTTGTAACGGCATACTTTTGCATAGTGAATGTAGAGTACTAAATATTATTAGAATTAGATCAAGGAGAAAGAGTTATGATTATGAATGACAGAAAGATTTTAGTAGCGTACTTCTCATGTAGCGGCGTAACTAAAGCTGTGGCAGAGAAATTGGCTGCAATTACTGGAGCAGATCTGTATGAAATTAAGCCGGAGGTTCCTTATACGGAGGCTGACCTGGACTGGAATGATAAGAAAAGCCGTAGTTCGGTGGAGATGAGAGATGCTCTCTCGCGTCCTGCCATTTCCGGTACGTTGTTTCATCCGGAAAAGTACGAAGTTCTGTTTGTAGGCTTTCCGGTCTGGTGGTATATTGCCCCTACTATAATTAATACATTTTTGGAAAGTTATGATTTTGCCGGTAAAATAGTTGTTCCGTTCGCTACATCGGGAGGCAGCGGCATAGGAAATTGTGAAAAGAATCTTCATAAAGCATATCCGGATATCGTGTGGAAAGATGGAAAACTTTTAAATGGACGGATAACGCGGGATCTGGTTACGGAATGGTTTGAAAAAATTAGGTTGTAAATTAAATGGAGGTATAAAAAATGTATATAGAAAATATTAATTTACCGAAAGATATAAAAAAATTGTCAGTTGAACAACTAAGTGTGCTGGCTGAGGAAGTAAGAACTGCGTTAATCAGGAAATTAAGTGAACACGGTGGTCATATCGGCCCGAATCTTGGTATGGTGGAAACTACAATTGCACTGCATTATGTTTTTAACTCTCCCATTGATAAAATAGTTTTTGACGTATCCCATCAGAGCTATGTTCATAAAATGCTTACCGGAAGAATGGCTGCATTTCTTGATCCGGCTAAATATGATGATGTCACCGGATATACTAATCCGGATGAAAGCGAGCATGATTTCTTTTTACGATAGGACACACCTCAACATCTGTTTCACTGGCAATGGGACTTGCAAAAGGACGTGATCTCACAGGTGGCAAAGAAAACATCATCGCTGTAATCGGTGATGGTTCGTTGAGTGGGGGGAGAGGCTTTGGAAGGACTCAACAATGCGGCAATGCTTGGGTCTAACATGATTATTATAGTCAATGACAATGATCAATCCATTGCTGAAAATCATGGAGGACTTTATAAAGGATTGAAAGAGCTTAGAGACACGAATGGGGAGAGTCCTGATAATATTTTTAAGGCTATGGGGTTGGAGTATTATTACCTTGGAGATGGGCATGACGTGTCAGCACTCATAAAATTATTTACGTCTGTCAAAGATATAGACCGTGCAGTAGTATTGCATATCCATACGATCAAAGGTAAGGGATTGAAATATGCAGAAGAAAATAAAGAATACTGGCATGCAGGAGGTCCTTTTCACATCGAAGACGGTTCTCCCAAAGGACCCGGATGGCCGGTGAATGAAACTGTCAGGGAGTCTGTTTTAGACTTGATTGAAAAGAGGTCGGATGTAGTTGCAATTACTGCGGGAACACCGTCTGTAATAGGATTTACGGAAGACTATCGGAAGCGTGCCGGCAAACAGTTTGTTGATGTAGGTATTGCGGAAGAACATGCTGTTGCAATGGCAAGTGGTATTGCCAGGAATGGAGGAACACCGATTTTTGGAGTTTTCAGTCCGTTCTTGCAGAGAACGTATGACCAACTTTCGTCAGACTTGTGTTTAAATAATAATCCGGCTGTAATCATGGTGTTTATGGCTTCAGTATATGGGATGAATAGTAATACTCATTTGGGGATCTATGATATTCCGATGATTTCACATATACCCAATCTGGTATATCTTGCTCCGACGAGCAAGGAGGAGTATCTTGCCATGTTTAAGTATGCCACTACACAGAAAGCGCATCCCATTGCTATCAGAATTCCAATGATGATGCCTGAGACGGGAATTGAGGATACCACGGATTACTCTTTACTAAATAAATATCAGGTCGTACGAAAAGGTTCAGGTGTTGCGATTATTGCACTTGGAGATTTCTTTGAACTGGGTGTACAAATTGCCGATAAATATAAAATCCTGACGGGTAATGATGTAACACTGATAAATCCTAAATTCATCACAGGTATTGATGAAGAACTGCTGGAGTGCTTAAAAACGGACCATAAACTTGTGCTTACTCTTGAAGACGGCATAGTGGAAGGAGGATTCGGGCAAACAATTGCAAGTTTTTATGGTTTATCGGATATGAAGGTTAAAAATTATGGAATAAAGAAATCATTCCCCACAGATTTTCGGCCTGAAGAACTGATGAGAGAGAATGGATTATCCGTAGAGCAAATAGTAGAGGATATAAAATCCGTATGCAGAGAGCACGTTATGTGAGAACACTCACCAATCTGTGGAATAAGTAAAAAGGATGAAAATTCAGAATAAAAGAGATATTATGAAAAAGAATTTGGGTGCGACGCTGGCTTTATATCCAGCATAGGCTGTTGTCGTAGAAACAATGGAGGAGTTACGTGATGTAGTTCCTCCATTATTATCAGAAAAAGTTTCTAATTCTGTGAGAGTCTGTAATTATTCGGAGCCACTCCGGTAATTCTTTTAAATAAACGGCTAAAGTATCGTATATTGGGGTATCCCAGTTTTTCCGTAACTACACTTACCGTATTATTAGAGTCGAGCAGCATGCTTTTAGCCATTTCCAAACGTTTTGACTCGAAATATTCATCGATATTTTTTCCACTTTCAAATTTTAGCAGGTCATTGAAATAATGAGATGACAGTTGAAGTATTTTTGCACAGTATCCCAATGAAGGCGATGTATTGTATTTTAATTTTCCGGATAGAATATAATCTTTCAACAATACATCTGTTTTCTTCATAATCTTTTTGTTAGCTTCGCAACGTGTGATAAACTGACGTTCGTAGAAACGGTTGCAATGATCTAATAACAATTCTATGTACCGTGAAATCAGAATTTGGCTGTGGCAGTCTATCGCATGACGAAGTTCCTCTTCGATGTTGCATATGCATTCTACAGCCTTGGCCTTCTCCCGTTGAGATAGGTGGAGTGCCTCCTCCGGATTGTAAAAAAGAAGGAGTAATCTTTTATATGTTCTCCCAAAGAGGTTTGAGAAATCAAGTCCGGATGAAATGCCAGCAGCCACCCTTTTGAGGGAAGTGCTTTGCTTTTGTTTATTTTGATAGATTCTCCCGGCGTGAGGAATACCAATGATGCATTGAATAATCATAGTACTTGCGCCCATATAAAATATCATCAATCTCCCCTTCCATCATCAGGATGGTATAAAAATCAAATTTAATAATTTGCTGTTCCAGATTGGTCTTTGACAGGTCGATTACACTTACCAGCGGATGGAGTGTTTTGCAGCCCAGGCAGCAGTTGCATTGATGGACGGTCTCTATATTTAATATTCTTTCTTTCATAGGAGTCACTTATTTCCTGCGAAGATAGGATGTTCCGGCCAATATTGTTCTTCCTTGTCACTTATATCCGTAATCAAGGTTATGATATCTGTAATTTGTGTAAGAAGAGGTATGTCTTGCCATAATTTGCTATCATTGGGATAAAAGTGGAATGCTACGATAGATTGCTTTTGGAATCTTTTCTGTTAATGAGGGTTAAATCTGCTTTCCTGAACAACTTAATAAACAATATTAGTAACACAGAGGTAAGTGACTGACATAGAAGTACCTTATTGCTAGATGATTATAAACTACTTACCTTTGTATCATCTCTCAAACACAGAAAAGGAGATCTTTTTAATACTATTATTGATTAATAAATAAAGGAGTTATGAAGAATTATCAAAAAAAGAGCGTAGCACAAGATGCACGTGTAGAGTTGCATGACAGTCTTGCCCTGACGGGTGCCGAAGTATCTATCAATCATCTTCCGGCCGGTGCCGGAGTCCCTTTTGTTCATTCACATAAACAGAATGAAGAAATTTACGGCATCCTTTCGGGGAAGGGCTTTATCACTATTGATGGCGAAAAGATAGAATTGCAGGCTGGGATTGGCTCCGTATTGCTCCGGATGGAAAAACGTCAGATTTCTGCTGCATCTGACAGTCCTATCGGTTTTATTTGTATTCAGGTGAAAGCAGGCTCCTTGGAAGGTTATACCATGACTGATGGAGTCGTACAATAAAAAATAGTTGATAAAACCGGTAAAATGAAGGGCTGTGTCCATGATGAAGAGTCATGATGGCACAGCCTTTTTAGATATTTTTACGGAGTATGGCTCCGAAACGTGAGCGACTGTAGGGATTGGATATAATGGAAGTCTATGGCAGTAGAGAAAATTCGGATATTAATATTTTTAGCTGTGGTAAGATCTTTAGGTAAAAACAAAAAATAGAAAGTAATTTTAGTAACTCTCCGGCCGGTTTCATCCGGAAATTCTGTACATTTGTTGTGTCGGGCATAGATTGCGAGTATGTGGTATGTATAGGTGATCATTAATTTCTTATTAAACAGAAAGGAAAAAAATATGGAAAATGTTATTCAGATACAATATTATCAATCGCCATGTGGGGAACTGATATTGGGGGCATATCGGGAAAAACTTTGCTTATGTGATTGGAAGATAGAAGAACGCAGGATCATCATCGACAGAAGAATACAAAAAGAGTTGCAAGCTTCTTATAAGGAGGGCATATCTGAAGTAATCACACGAACGATCGGTCAACTGGATGAATATTTTGCCGGACGAAGAACTACATTCGATATTCCTTTGCTTCTTGTAGGTACTGATTTTCAGAAAACTGTTTGGAATGAACTGTTGAACATTCCTTATGGAAAAACAATCTCTTATGCAGGATTGTCTCAAAAGTTGGGGAATCCTAAAGCTATCCGTGCCATAGCTTCCGCCAACGGAGCGAACCCTATCTCGATACTTGTTCCTTGTCATCGTGTGATCGGCAGTGACCGTAAATTAGTAGGGTATGGCGGTGGGCTGCCTGCTAAGAAGATCTTGCTTGACCTGGAGTCTTCCGATAGGTTATTCTAACTGTTCAGGCTTATGAACGACTGACCGCATTATTAATGAAAGGCAGTCTAAAAAAACTGATTAGAAGAGTAACTTAAGTTCTTTGGCAATTCTGCAAGCTTCAATGGAGTTCTTTACCTGAAGCTTTTCCAATATATTTTGTCGGTGTCGGCTGACGGTATTTTTGCTTATAAACAGTTCCCGGGCGATCTCATGACTTGTTTTCCCCATATCGATCAACTGTAATATTGTTTTCTCCTATCGGATAGCAATTTGCTGCAATCTTGCTTTTCCAGTTCTATGACCTGTCCGCTTTTCGAGTTGATCACTCTACAACTCATAGTAGGGTCGACCGACAAATTGTAAAGACACAGAGCCAGCCACATACTGTCGTTTGAGTGGGTAGCTACATAGAACATCCTGTGTAGGATAGGGATATATTTCCCGGAAGGATCACGCATACGGAGTTTACTCATAAGAAAGTAATCTGCACGTTTTTTGTGTGGAATCTGTTTCAGAAAATGGTAGAAACGAAGTTCTTGTACATACTTTTCCGCCAAGTCATCCGGATGGATATATTTAAAGACTTCTTTTTCCCAGATTGATTCAAGATTTTGATTGTCTCCTTTTCGGGCTATGCCCAATGTCTCAGCTGTTCCTCCATAATAGATATAGCTGATATTGGTATGCATATCACTTAGAACGGCGATTGAATTTTCTATTCGTGCATAGTTGTATGCGATTCGTTTATATTCATTCAGTTCTTCCGGCAGCTGTTCGTTTTTTGCAGAAGGGCTGAGTCAGGAACTCTTTAGTTCAGTTTGTCAACAATGTCCATATAGGGAAAAGAAATGGTTATTAATAAGCATTGTGTACTTAGATACAAGCTTTTACCTTTGCAAAGGTAATCATAAAACATAGTTATTTATGGAAAGTGAAAAAGAAAAAATGGGTACAGGCAGGCTTTACGATGCTAATTATGATACAGAATTGATAGCCGAACGCCAGGCTTGCAAAGAGTTGTGTTATACCTTAAATCATTTGCCTCCCTCGCAGATAGCTGAACGGGGAGGCCATTATCCGTCGGTTGTTTTGCAAGACGAAAGAACGTTTTCTGTTGGAACAGCCTTTTTTATTGTGACTATGGCTATAACATTGAGATTGGTGAAAATTTCTATGCCAATATGAACTGTGTCATTCTGGATGAGGCTAAAGTAACGTTCGGTGATAATGTCTTTATCGCTCCATCCTGTGGCTTCTATACCGCGGGTCATCCTTTGGATGTGGAACAGAGAAATCGAGGGTTGGAATATGCCCGTCCCATTCGTGTCGGAAATAATGTGTGGATTGGGGCACAAGTGTGCGTATTACCGGGCGTGACGATTGGTGACAACACAGTGATAGGTGCGGGAAGTGTAGTAAATAGAGATATTCCTGCCAATGTGATTGCTGCGGGTAATCCTTGTCGCGTGATTCGGGAAATTACGGAAGAAGATAAAACAAAATATTTATTATAGAATAAACATAATCAAAAAAAGTAGAAATGAAAAAAAGTATGTTTAAGCCTGCTTATGGGACTGATGGTACAAATGACCTTTGGGCAGACACTGGAAAAAATGCAATGGTTCAACGAACCGGAACAATGGGAGATAAAAAATAATGTATTGTCCATGTCCGTTACTCCGCAAAGTGATTACTGGCGTATTTCTCACTACGGTTTTACAGTAGATGACGCACCTTTCTATTATGCCACTTATGGCGGTGAATTTGAAGCGAAAGTCAAGGTTGTCGGAGAGTATAAAGAACGTTTCGATCAGGCCGGTCTGATGCTCCGTATCGATCATGAAAATTACATTAAAGCGGGTATTGAGTTTGTCGATGGGAAATTTAATTTAAGTACCGTTGTTACTCATAAAACGAGTGACTGGAGTGTGATAACGTTAGATAAAACGGTACCTTATATCTGGATAAAGGCTGTCAGGCGGCTGGATGCAGTAGAGATTTTCTATTCATTTGATGATAAAACTTACACGCTGATGCGTAATGCCTGGTTGCAGGATCATATTCCTGTGAAAGTTGGACTGATGGCGGCTTGTCCCGATGGTAGTGGATTCAATGCTAAGTTTGAATACTTCCAGGTGAAGCATCTGCCGGACCAGCGCAGAGTGGAATGGCTGAAGAAGAATGCAGAATAAATAAAGCAGAATGGAAGATAGACGGTTCGGAAAGTCATATCTTCCATTTTTTTGTGGTTTGGGCTATATCAAGCAGATTGTCTGTTATCGCATTTATTTATAAATCAAACGACTTATAAACAGATAGCCTCCGAATATTTGCAGAGCCATTCCCGGCAGACCGATACGGAAATCCTGTACGGCACTGAAAAAATCGTTGACAAGGATCCATTCGCCTAAAGTGCCGACCACCTGATAGGATAACACGACCAGGAGGAGGATAGGGATGGAAATGCGTTTGTAACGGTGGGCTGCATAACCGGCAGCTATCGCTAGAAGTGTCGATTTTAAGAGTATGGCGGGTAAGATCACCGGTTGGGGCATGCCGAACAATAATGAGTTTAAAACAGGCGATAGAAGTGCTGTCAGTAACCCTACTTTCCATCCGTATTTATAAGCTCCGATCAGAGTAAAAAAATAGATGGGTAACCAAGTGATACCACCTTGCGGAATGAGATGGAAAAGTTGGGGGAGTGCCATATTGCCCACTACGAATAGCAGTGTTGCCAGATACGTTTTCGTATCATTGTAATTCAATGAATAAAGCTTGATAGATGTTGTTTCCATAATTATGATGTAATAATTAAAAGTTAATATTAATTCCTCCCATACATGTAGCCTTCGGCATGGGGTAACCTGCGTTTATTTCATAACGTTGTGCCAGCAGATTCTCCCCTTTTACAAACAGGTCGGCAATAGAGCAAATGCGATAACTGCCGCGAAGATTCCACAGGAGGAAGTTTTCTTTCTTTTCCTGAGGATCGACTGCCGTATAGAGTCCTGTCACATATTGTATTCCGGTGGAGAAACTCCATTTCTTTTGTATGAAATCGATACCTGTATATAGTTTATGTTCGGGTGCGGCTATCAGGGGATGCTCCATATGAAGCCAACTGTAGTTAGCTGTCAGTCTCCACATGGGGTGAATGTGATATGCTATGTCGGCTTCTGCTCCCCAATTCTCGACTTTGCCTGTGTTTACGTTCAGTGGGCGTCCGTCTGTGCGAATGGTCTGAATCATATTGTCCCCGTTGATGTAAAAAAGGTTGACTCCGTAATAAAAAGTACCTTTGAGTAAGCGTTGTGAATAAGATAGTTCGTAATTCCACAGCCGTTCCGGCAACAAGTCGGGATTGGCCGGTCGGAACATATACAGTTCACGAATCGTTGGGTTACGGAATCCTTTACTGGCCATTGCTTTCAGGCTTGCGTCTTGTGGCAATTGTACCGACAAACCGACTTGTGGTATCCATTCCGTTCCGGTGACGGTGTGGTGATCTATACGGAGCCCTGCATCCATTGTCAGGTAACTGCCGATTGCCTGGCGGAAATCGAGATATCCGGCAATCTCATTTTCCGATTTATCCGAGATACCTTCTTTATGTTTGTCCGCAATGAAACGGTTCCAGGCTTCACCGCCGAATTGCATATAGTCTATTCCTGCAGTCAGTCGGTTGCCGGAAAATAAAGAGGCACTCTGATACCAGGAGATTCCCATCATCCGGTCCTTGGAATTGAAGCGGTAGTCTAACGGTTCTTCTCCCGTACCATATCCGTCATTAATGTGATGTTTGCCCCAATATAGAAAAACTTGAGTGCCCCCGATGTACGTTCGTATCTGTTTTCCAGAGCAAAAGAAGCCATGCCGCGTGTAATGCGCGAGTCATTATCAAAAACCGGTGTACTGACAGTTCCCGGATTGGAAGCATTGAAATGTGTCAGGTTCAGATCGGCCGATACGTTCCAGCTGTGATCCAGTTCATAACCCAACCTCGTATATCCCCCATATTGCTCAAATTCCATATCGGGACGATGACCGTTTGTCCGGTTATAAGATCCGGTGATAATGCTGTTGAAACGTCCTTTTTTTACTTGGTTGGTAGCTTCGGTCATCCATGTGTCATACGAACCATATCCCAGTCGGACTCCGGTTCTCACTCCGTCTTCCCGTTGCCGGCGGGTTACGATGTTGATTACTCCACCCATGGCATTCGAGCCATAAAGTACGGATGCGGGGCCGCGCACAACTTCCACTTTCTCGGCCAGCATCGATTGGTAAGCATCAGCAATGGGATGTCCCATCAATCCCATGTATTGGGGATGCCCGTCAATCAATACCAATAATCCTGTAGTGGGGCTGCCACCTATACCACGCAGGCTGATACCGCCTGCCGCACCGTTTGACACTCCATATCCCATTACCCCACGACTGGTGGTGAACAATCCGGGAACCTGTTCTGTCAATGTGGGGAGCAGGGAAGGTTCGGAGCGTTGCCCGATGGTTTCACGGTTCACCACGGAGATTGTCATTGGCAGGTGACGGATATCGGTTTCATTCCTCGTGCCGGTCACTACCACGTCGTCTATTTCATAATTATGCCCTGCTTGTGTCGTATCTTTCCGGACTGTGCCTGTAAAGATGAACTGAGAAAAGCGCATACCAATAGAATGCCGAGCAGGTTTTTCTTCATCCTGATCTTGGAAAGGAAGTTTTCGATGATCCGGAATATTTCCTGTATGGATTCTATTCCATAGCAAGCTGTTTCCAACGGACACCATCCGCTTTTATCCCGGTTTTCGATGAAAGGCACCAGCCGTACATAACTTACCTCTATATTGGCATTGTGCAGGAGTGCAAGTGCAGGTTGGCTGATAACATCCGCGTATACCTGCCGGATTCCTCCCAATACCATTAGACCTGCTGCTGCTTTTCCAATTACCTTGTCGGCGATGCAGGCCCCTTTCATAAAGGACGGGTCTTGCCGAAATAAGTCATATAAATCGGCAACGCCCCGTTGGGTGAAGGTTCGTATCTCTGTTCCGTTTCCGATGACACAGGAATATCCTCCGGAGTGTAGAAGATCAATTATCTTTTCCATCATAGTGTCCCCTGCTTGAGCTGTTCTACAAAACGATCGATGCGATGCAGTTCTTCCGGTATGTGGATGGATTGCGGACAATGCGGGGTACATTGGTTGCATCCGATGCAATGACTGGCTTGTCGCAATTTAGGTACACTGCGGTCGTAGCCTACAAGGAAAGCGCGTCGTGCTTCTTTGTAGTTTTCACTTGACTGGCTTTGCGGAATATTCCCTTCGTTGACACACTTGTTGTAATGTACGAGAATGGCAGGAATATCGATGCCGTATGGACAGGGCATGCAATATTTACAGTCATTACAGGGATGGTAGGGTATTGCATCATCAGTTGCGCGGTTTCTTCCAGATACTCTTTGTCGTCATCGGTCAGCGGAACCAGTGGTGAATAAGTGCGGATGTTATCCTGTAAGTGCTCCATATAAGTCATACCGCTCAATACGGTCAGTACCAATTCCGGTGAACCGGCGAAGCGGAATGCCCACGATGCCACACTGTCTTCGGGACGTCGTTGTTTTAGCCGTCCCACGATGTGCTCCGGTACATTCGATAACCGTCCGCCCAATAGCGGTTCCATGATCACAGCGGCAATATTTCGTTTGGCCAGTTCGCCGTACAGGTATTCCGCATTTACATTGTTTCCGGTTGCGTGGCGCCAGTCCACATAGTTGAGCTGAATCTGTACAAAATCCCATTTCACCGTATCGTGCATGGCAAGTACCTGGTCGAAAACCTCAACGTCACCATGGAATGACCAGCCGAGATGACGTATGCGTCCGGCCTCTCGTTCCTTGAGAAGAAAATCCAGCATACCGTTATCGATATAACGCTCGTTGAATACCTTCATCCCGCCTCCGCCAATGGCGTGCAGCAGGTAGTAATCAAAATACTCCACTTGCATATCCTTGAATGATTGATGATACATCGCAAGTGAGTTTTCGCGTGAGAAGTTAGAGAAATTCGATAGCTTGGTGGCTATATAAAGCTTTTCGCGCGGATGCCTCTTGAGAGCGATACCGGTTGCTTTTTCCGACCAGCCCTGTACGTATACAGGTGATGTATCGAAATAATTCACCCCATGAGCAATGGCATAGTCTACCAATTCGTTGACAGCTTCCTGATTGATAAGGTCTCCTTTTCCTTCCGGGGAAGGAACGGTAGGCCAACGCATACAGCCATATCCCAGGAGGGATACTTTATCTTTGATTCCGCCTACTGAGCGATAAGTCATCTGGTCTGTCGGAACAGGAGAGGAGGCATTCCGTCCCTGGCTGCTTTTAGTTCCGGAGCCGCAGCCATAAAGAGCTGCTGTCGTTGTAGCGGCACTGATGCCCACAATTTTCAGGAATCCTCTTCGGTCTATATGATTATTCTGTTTTTCCATATGATATGTCTTTATTTTTGAGATGTGTTATATGATACGATGCCTTTCGTGCCCCTCGACGTAGATGGCACTGAACGGACGTGCCGGACAAAGATTCTCGCATGCTCCACAGCCGATGCAACGCTCGGTGTTGATCGCCGGAATTTGGGGAGAAGTCTCTTTTTTCCGGTTCGGCGACAATCATCTGAATAGCTCCTGTCGGACAATGACGGGCACAGTTGTCACATTTCACTCCATCGGTCAGCGACACGCAGTTTGCTTTGATCCAGACAGCATGTCCGATTTGAGTGGAAGATTTGTCGGCTGCTGTAATGGGGTGTATGGCTCCTGTCGGACATACCTGTGAACAGTCATTACATTCCGGACGGCAGTATCCGCGTTCATATGATATTTCAGGTTGCATCAGATTCATCAGGTTAGTGGAAGGACGCAATACTTGGTTGGAACAAGCTGATACGCACAATTGGCAAGCTGTGCAATGTGCTGCCATGTTTCGTGCACTCAACGAACCGGGAGGTGTAATGGGAGTCTGGCGGTTCGGGATCTTTTTATCTTCTATGGCCGCCAGTCCTCCGTCTACTTTTTTCTCTTGTGCTTTTAGGGCTGATGCCGTAGCGGCCATTGCCGTTACGGTAAGGAAATTGCGACGTGCTTCATTGACTTCCTTGGATGAGGCTGCATGAGCATTTTCTTCTGCTTTTGCTGGCCGGGCCTTGGTTGTCCGCAATTGGTAACTGAGCGCTTTCTGCTTGCATTTACCGAGGCAATCCATGCAAACCACGCATCGGCTGTAATCGATCGTATGTTCTTTAGCATTGATGCAGGCCGCTTTACAATGACGTGCACAAAGTCCGCACTTATTGCATTTTTCCGTATCTATTGTGATGCGGAACAAGGAGTAACGTGAAAGAAATCCCAGTACCGTCCCTACCGGGCAGATTGTATTGCAGTAAGTGCGTCCGTTCCGCCATGCCAATAATATCAGGATGACAAAAGTAGCTGCGGCTACAATGAAAGTAGGCAGACTTTTTATCCAGATGTCTACTTCATAAAATGCATAGCTGCCGGCCCGTTCGGCTAAATGGGCGAACAGGTTGTTTCCCCACAGCCAAATGGGTTGGAACAGGTTGTTTGCGATACGCCCGTAAGCACTGTAGGGAGCAAATAGAGTTGCGATGAAACTTACTCCTGCCACCAGGGTGATGATGAATATTGCCAATGCCCCGTAGCGTAGGAGGGAGAGAGCGGGAGAATAGGAGTAGGGTAACTTTTTCCGCTTTTTGCCAATCCAGGCTGCTACATCTTGAAATACCCCCAACGGACAAATCACCGAGCAATAGATTCGGCCGAATACTCCTGTCAGGATGATTAAAAGGACTACTACTCCTACGTTCAATGCCAGTACTGCAGGGAGGAACTGGATCTTTGCCAGCCAGCCGAACCAACTGTGAAGGGTTCCGGTAAAGTCAAGGAATAGCAAGGTGATCAGTGTCAGGCAGATGATGCCACATGTTAATCTGATTTTTCGTAACATTGCGTTTGTTTTTTATTGAGTTTGTTATTTATCGTTTACAAGCCATGTTTTAAATTCCGATGCTTTGTTTTTGCTGACATAAATACGTTCCGGTACTTCTGTATCGAGCGTGATAAGTAGACGGTTGTCGAACCAGATGGTTATATCCGTTACGCTATCCCTCGCTACGATAAATTGCTTATTGGCCCGGATGAAGTCTTCCGGGTTCAGTGAGGAAGCAATTTGTTCCAAAGTCTTGGAGTATGAATAACGATTGCCGTCTTTTAAGCATACATACGTATTTTTGCCGGTTGCGTAAAAATAAGAAATATTTTTTATATTTACCGGTAACAGCTTGTCTTTGTGTGCAATCAGTAACTTGTCTTTGTATCTGGGTGCAGGTTTCAATAGAGTCAGTTGTGACAAATATTGTAATAAGTCCTGCCGGGTCAGCTTACTGTATTTCTCCAATGCGTGTTCTACATCTTCCACTTTGACCGGCTTTAATAAATAATCTATACTGTTCACCTTAAAAGCTTCGATGGCATATCGGTCATAAGCGGTTGTGAATATGATGGGAGTCTCCAGTTCTATTCTGTCGAAAATAGCAAAAGCCGATCCGTCCGATAAATGAATATCCATGAATATCAGATCCGGAGCCGGATTAGATTGTAACCACCCGACGGTTTGTGTGACACTTTCCGTATTTGCCATGATCCGGATGTCGGGAGTTATCTCTGTGAGAATATCCGTTAAATTTTCATAGGCAGCAGTTTCGTCTTCTACAATCAATACTTTCATAACAGCCACTATATTAGAGGTAAATATATCCGGAACACTTTTTCATCAGTTTCTATCCGGATTTGTTTATTCATTAATAAGTTGAAGCGGTTTTCAAGGTTGCTTAATCCCGTTCCGTTGGTGTCGGGAGGTGACAGTTTGGGGTAAATGGGATTGGATACCACCAGTTCGTATTGTTCGTTCAGCCGGATGGAGATATCCATTTTATGTTCACTGTCTATCCTGTTGTGTACCGTGACGTTGTCTACTAATGGCAGGAGTGAGAGTACAGGCAGTGTCAGTACATCCTTCTGTGCTTCATCCACGTCGATAGTAAAACTCAGTTTATTGGCAAAGCGTACCTCCATTACGTATCGGAAGGACTGGATGAACTCCAGTTCTTCTCTCAGTGTAACCACTCCTTTGCGGTCGCTCTGCAAGATATACCGGAAAATATCGGATAGCTGGTTGACATACGTTAGCGTGTTTTCATCGTTCTTCTTTCGGATCAGTGAAGATATTCCGTTCAGTGAGTTGAAGAAGAAGTGCGGGTTTACCTGGTTGGCCAGTGCATCACAACGGCTTTGCAAATTTTCAAAACGGAGACGTTCTATTTCCTGTTCTTTTTCTCTTTGCCGGGTATAAAGCATGGAGATGTATCCTACCAAAGTGCATAAAAAGCAGAGCGTGAAGAACTGGGAGATTAAAGTGCTTCCCAGAAAATCCGTATGGAAACCATGCGAAGAGATGGTGTACGAAACGGATGCGAAGAACAGATAACCGGTCAGTGCAAACAGGAAGTTGTGAGTCAGGCGTTTCCTGAACAGCGCTGTCGGGATCTGCCGCAGATTGTAGTTTATCAGGAAACCGATCATCCCCCAAAAGAAGAGGAAACGGTATATGAAGTAAGAAAAGAAACCAAGGTATTCCGATGGTTCCAAAGAGTTTAGCTCCACACGGGGTGCAGGCTATATTGGGATATATGATGAAAACCGCACTGATCAGGCTGACCAGCGGAAGGTTTCGGGATATATATTTATCAAAGGAATCCATGATGCTCTTCTTTCTCACTGCAAAGAAAAGCAAAATAATGATTCCTTATTTTGTAATGTCATGTCAAAACGAAAAAGGAAGCATAAAAGCGAAACTTTTTCATTTTTTCAGCATAAATACGATATAGTCTCTACATAAAATAAGAATGCAGAATGACAAGACGAGAGAAGCGATCAGCATAAATTCTTTCATAATGTTTGTTGGTTTTATAGGTTCTTTTCTATAAAGACAACACCCGATGAGAAACTCCTACGCTCCAAGGCTTTTTATTTAGATCTGTTTATGTTCTGCCATGTATTTCCAAAGTGGGGCTGCATGCAGTGACTGCATGATCTGTCCGTTTTCCAGTAGTTCTTTTACCTCTTCAAGGCTGAGCAGATGTACTGTAAGCGCCTCCGTGTCTTCCAGGTGTTGTGTGTCGATTTGCTCCACATCAGTAGCCAGAAAGCAGTGTGTCAGATTGGTATGAGTACTCGGATTGGCCGAAATTACCATATACTCTTTCCAGTTGCCTTTGCCGTATCCGGTCTCTTCAAGTAGCTCCCGTTGCGCCGAAACAAGTGGTGAAGCGTCTTCTTTCTCACATACGCCGGCACAGAGTTCGTATAGCTGTTTACCTATTCCCGGACGGAATTGGCGGACGAATACAAACTTTCCTTCTTTGGTGATGGCGATGGTGTTCACCCAGTCGGGATACTCAAGGATGTAATACTCCGGAATATGATTGCCGTTGGGCAAAAGCATGTCGTCACAACGTACGGTTAACCATGGGCGACGAAATAGATATTTACTGCTGACTACCTGCCAGACTTCGTCTTTTTTTTTTCCATTACTTAGTTGATAGTGGTTTCGGACAAAGGTAATGAGAATTCTTGCAAAGACCAATGATCGTTCCTACTATTTTCTTTTACTTTTCCGGCCAGGGAAGATTCTTAAATATAGGGTCACTATTTGAGTAGTATAGGGTTATGTTTATTGAGAATCGTTGTGTATCTTTGGGGGCGAATAAACAAATAGAAAAATGAAAAACGCAATTGTTTCCTTACTCCTGCTTTTTGATGGTCACCCAGTATGTGACGGCACAGAAAAAAGTGATTAAGATAGCCTGTATCGGCAATAGTATAACGTATGGTGTAGGTACGCGCAATCCTGCGAAAGACAGTTATCCCGCTGTGCTGGGGCAGATGCTGGGCGACGGTTATGAAGTCCGGAACTTTGGAGTCAGTGCCCGTACCATGTTGATGAAGGGTGACCATCCTTATATGAAGGAGGAACGCTATCGGCAGGCATTGGCTTATAATCCCGATATTGTGACCATCAAGCTTGGAACCAATGATACGAAACCGCAGAACTGGCGGTACAAATCGGATTTTAAGAAGGATATGGAAACGATGATACGGACGATTCGCGCTTTACCCTCAAAACCTGAAATCTACCTGTGTTACCCTATTCCCGCCTATGCTGTACAGTGGGGGATTAATGACAGTACGATTGTACACGGCGTGATGCCTGTTATCGATCAGCTGGCTGCTAAATATCGATTGAAAGTAATCGATCTGCATACTCCGCTGACAGGTATGAAAGAGTGTTTTGCCGATCATGTGCATCCCAATGAAAAGGCCGCTGCCTGCATTGCCCGGGTCATTTATCGGCAACTGACGGGTAAAGAAGCACCTGAACACGTCTCCCAGCCTTTCCCCGGTCATAAAAGCAAGTGGCAGGGATTCGATCAATATACTTTTACCTATCAGGATCGTCAGGCGATTGTTGTTTGCCCCGAACGGGCGGCGGCAGGTAATCCCTGGATTTGGCGTCCTGCTTTTTTCGGTGCTTTTGCTTCGGTAGATGAGGCTTTGCTGAAGCGGGGTTTTCATGTGGTTTATTATGACTTGACCCACCTTTACGGAAGTCCGCGTGCCCGGAAGTCAGGTACCGATTTCTATTGGAATATGGTACAGATGTACGGTCTCTCTCCCCGTGTGACACTCGAAGGCTTTAGTCGGGGAGGATTGTTTGCTTATAATTGGGCAGCCGATCATCCGGATAAAGTGGCTTGTATCTATGTCGATGCTCCGGTTTGTGATGTGTTCAGCTGGCCGGGACGTTCGTCCGGAAATGCCGGATTATGGAAAGGAATGTTGGACGAATGGGGATTGACAGAAGCCCGGATGAATACATTTCCCGGTAATCCGATCGACCGGTTGAAACCTCTGGCGGATGCCCGTATTCCGGTGATTTGTGTATGTGGCGATAGTGACAGGGTAGTGCCGTTTTCCGAAAATTCGGCAGTGGTTCGTCAACGTTATACAGCAATGGGAGCTCCGTTCGAACTTATTCTGAAACCCGGGGTGGATCATCATCCCCACAGTCTGGAGAATCCCACTCCGGTAGTCGATTTTATTGTTCGCCATCAGGCAGGCTATGAAGCCGGACAATGTTATACGCTGAGAGGCAATTATCAGAATTCATATCGGAAGTTTGAGAAAGAACGGGTGGGTACGGTTGCTTTCCTGGGAGGCTCCATCACCGAAATGAAGGGATGGCGGGATATGATTTGCGAAGACTTGAAACAGCGTTTTCCTTATACAAAGTTCACTTTTGTTGCAGCCGGAATTCCTTCGACCGGCAGTACTCCCGGGGCATTCCGCCTGACGGATGATGTGTTGTCCAAAGGCAAAGTCGATCTGCTTTTTGTAGAGGCTGCGGTGAACGATGACACCAATGGATTTAGTGCCATTGAGCAGGTAAGAGGCATGGAAGGCATTGTCCGGCATGCCTTGGTCTCCAATCCGTCAATGGATATCATGATGTTACATTTCATTTACGATCCTTTTATTCCGAAGTTGGACAAAGGGCAGATGCCTGATGTAATTCTGAACCATGAGCGGGTGGCCAATCATTACCTGCTTCCTTCTGTTAATCTTGCTTCTGAGATTGCTGCCCGGATGCGGAGTGGTGAATTCACATGGGAACAGTTTGGCGGCACACATCCTAATCCTTTGGGACATGCCTATTATGCAGCTACCATAAACAAGGTACTCGATGAAATGTATGCCCCTTGCGCTACTGCCAAAGATGCTACCAAGCCTCATGCTCTTCCTGCCGTGCCACTGGATGCATATAGTTATACAAATGGCAGATTGGTCGATATCCGGCAAGCCCATATAGGTAAAGGTTGGCGGTTGGTTGCTCCATGGACTCCCCAGCTTGCTGCCGAAACGCGTCCGGGTTTTGTCGACGTACCTATGCTTGAGACCAATCGTCCCGGAGCGAAGTTAACACTTGACTTTGAAGGGACTGCTGTCGGTATCTTTTGTGTGAGTGGTCCGGCTGCCGGGATACTGGAATATAGTGTCGATGGTGCCCCATTCAAAAAGTTGGATACGTTTACAGCCTGGAGTGGCGGACTGTATATCCCTTGGGTGTATATGTTCGATACGGAGTTACCGATGGGAAAACATCGCCTTACTCTTCGGATGTCGAAAGACCATCATCCGCAGAGTAAGGGTACATCCTGCCAGATCAGGCAGTTTGTGGTAAATGATTCTTGTGAATAGAGGTCTCATTTAAAAGATTTAGGTTCTTCTTTAAATTTGGTGGTAAATTCTTTATTTCTTTATTTTCAAGTTGATAATTGTCCTTTTTGCTTGCTTTAATAAGAAAAAACAGACACAGGCTGAATAAGATAGCTCAAGTTTCGGAAGTGAGTTTACGCCGCCTGAACCGGTGTCTTCATCCTTATACCTTTCTTCAATTAACATTGTTAACGTCTTTTGCAGGTTGTCAGGTTCTTGTGTGCAAATAACAAGTCTTTTGCATTTAAAGAACTTCTTATTCACATCCAAAGAACAAGCTTTAACTCTGTGTTAAAACAAAGCTTTTGAGGACAGAAATCTTACTTTTTAAAGACATTGATTTTCAGATGGTTTAGTCTAAGATTAGCTTCTTCACTTCACGGATGGACTCTTCGGGGAAAGCCGGGATACTTGCTTTTTTGTCAACTATAAAAGAGGGCTTACACTTCCGAAAACTGAATTAGATTCCATGAGTAAAAGAAAACTTACCACCAAATTTGAAGAAAAGCCGCCGCTTCATTTGTATCAATATCACCGGCAGGATCCGTAATGGTGCTGCCATCAACTATCTGCAACCCTATGCAGGGCAGTGCAGGAACTCCGTGAGGGTGAGTGCTTTTATTTCTCTCCCGAAGAAGAGGCCGTTTTGATGGAGAACAACCAGGAATTTGAGCTGCAAATCCCGGTTGGACACCTCTTTCAACAGTATTTTCGCTCTGCTGATGAGGGGGGAAAAGTGCGAAACGCTGCTCGCTGTCGATATTTTGGGGCGCATACAAAAGAAAAGTGGTTTTAAACTGTCGGCTACGAAAATTGTGCATTTGGGCAGGATACTTCGTAAATTAGGAGTGCCTTGCAAGAAAATGAAAAATGGGAATTTCTATTGTGTGGTGGAGTTGTAGATGTATTGAACCCTAAACTCCGGTATTCGGATACTGTTAGGTTAATGCGTTGGATGGAATTAGATGCCGATTGGTATTATTAACAAATAAACAGCTATATTTGCATTCAACTCTCTATCGTATTAATTATTATGGTGGACTTCGAACAATTTTATATCACATGGTATTCGCGCGCGAAATATTTTGCGCGCGAATATGTTCATTCTGAAAGTGATGCTGAGAATATTATTCAAGACGTTTTTTTGCATCTGTACGAGAGGCGTGATTTGATGGATGCATATACAAATCTGACTGCTTATCTTTTTACTTCTATCAAAAACAGATGTTTGGACTATTTGCGCAAATGGGTTCTTGAACAAGAAACTGCACAGGGGAGTGCAAGATGAATTTGATATGGAACTTCGGATCAAATATGATTCTTTGGAGATATTTAATACGCAGTTTTCTGATGAAACTGATATAGGAGAGTTGTTGGACAATGCACTCCAGAAACTTCCGGAACGATGTCGCAACATTTTTATAATGAATAAGCTGGAAGGGAAAAAACAAAAAGAAATTGCAGAAGAATTGAATTTGTCTATCAATACCGTAGAGTCGCAGATGGGCATTGCTTACAAGAAATTACGTGAAGAATTAAAGGATTGCCTGCCTCTATTTATATTTTTGTTTGCTATTTCCTGATTTTTTCATTTTCTTTTGGCGGATTTTTTCTCTTGCTTCGTTTACCATATAGAACAGACGCAATATGAATAGTCAAATTATTAAATATTATGCAGGAGAACTCAGTAAGGAAGAACGAAAAGCCTTATTGCAGAAAGCCTTTTCCAATCAGGAATTGAAAAACGAGATGATGAATTATCAGCATTTGCAATCACTGATGAATCTTCATCCGCAAGAGAAAAAACGAGCTATTAGGTAAAGGAGAGTCTAAAGTGCTTTTATGAAAGCACGGCAGGCGGAAAAAAGGGAAAAAAGATTGTTTTTTTATTTTTTACGCTATGCAGCAATTGTCTTTGTGTGCGTAGTTTCCACTTGGTGGATTACTTTCTCGTTCGTCGGTACGGATATGCTTCAGTCTGTTATTGCCCAGGAATTATCGGTTCCGGCCGGACAGCGTGCGCATATCCTGCTGCCGGATGGAAGTAAAGTATGGGTCAATGCAGGTTCAACCCTTAGTTATCCATCTCTGTTTAGTGATGAACGGCGTGTAAAACTGATTGGAGAGGCATTCTTTGAGGTAGCGAAAGGAGACAAACCTTTTATTGTATCGACAGGAAAGGTAGATGTAAAAGCACTTGGAACTCAGTTTAATGTATTTAATTATCCTAAAGAGGAATTATCAGTAGCTTTACTTGAAGGTTCTGTACGCATATACCGTCCCGAATATGAGCGACAAAGGGGGTTATATTGAAGCCCAATCAGCAATTGACAGAGAATAATGGACGTTTTTCTTATAAGTCCCATTGATAAGAATCCTATTATCTGGAAAGAAGGTCTCTATGCTTTTGATAAACAAAAACTGAAAGATATACTGAAAAAGCTGGAACTTTATTATGATGTGAAAATATTTGTCAAAGATGTTTCCATCCTTGAATATGAATATACCGGAAAGTTTCGTCAACGTGATGGCGTAATGGAAGTCTTGCGAATTATTCAAAAATTCATCCATTCAAAATAGAACAGAAAAAGAAGATACGAATGAAATCATTTTATATCGTTAACCTTATTGTCGAACCTCTAAAATCAAAGAAGATATGAAAACATAAAAAGAAATTTCTTAATTATGTATAACCTTAATAAAGAAAGGTCGGCAGATGCGCCAACACCTGCCAACCTCGGGTTATTAAGTAATACGTATTCCAAACCCTTTCAAAAATTCAGAAATTATTAACTTAATCGGAAACAAAGATATGAAAATAGAACCTTTGTTAGCACATCTTTTGTGCCTAAAAATACATAGTAGGACGTTAAATATTATGAAAGTAGCTGTGTTTATGATGTTTTCTGTGTTTTCCAGTTGTTAGCCTCCAATGGCAAAGCACAGAATGCAGTAATAGAACTATTCTCTAATTCTGTGACGGTAGAAACACTATTTGCGGAGATAGAGAAACAAACGGATTATTTAGTAGTTTATAGTAGTCGTGAACTGGATGTAAAAACTAAAATCCTGTTTTCAAAGAAGAAGGCCAAAGTGAGCGAAATGTTGGACGAACTTTTGCGAAATACGAATCTGAAGTACGAGCATACTAATAATTACATCGTATTCTCCAAAAAGGTCAGTGAATCTGATGTACGACAGCAGACCGGAAGAAAAATAACAGGGACTGTGGTGGACAATAACGGAGAGGTGGTCATTGGTGCCAGTGTACACGAAAAAAGGAACCACTAATGGAGTCATTACTGATATTGAGGGTAAATTTAGTCTGGAAGTAGCGGATAAAGCTTGGTTGACTATCTCTTATATCGGTTATGTAAGCCAAACCGTACCTGTGAACGGTAAAAATCATGTAATCATAAAATTGGCAGAAGATACAAAGGTATTGGATGAAGTCATTGTGATAGGTTACGGTTCGACCTCATCTAAAAAGATGGTGGCTGCTGTTACTGCCGTAAAGGGAAAAATTACAGGATCTTCCGTTTGCTAATGTAACTTCTGTATTACAAGGACGTGCAACGAGAGTTATTGTGCAGAATCAGGGTGGTGAACCCGGAAGTGTACCTTCAGTGTCAATTCGTGGTGGCGGTAAGCCGTTATATGTCATTGATGGAGTAATCACTACGGATGATTGGGAATTCCGGACTTTGAATCCCAATGATATAGAAAGCCTGTCGGTTTTGAAAGATGCGGCTTCGTTGGCGGTCTATGGCTCTCAGGGCAGCTGATGGTATCATCATGGTCAAAACCAAGGAAGGAAGAAAGGAAAAACTTCTATCGTATATACATTTAATGCGCAGTTTAGCCAACCGACGGTTCTGGCTGATAAAATAGATTCTTACACCTACGCTAATGCGCAAAATCAGGCGGCAATGTCCGATGGACATGGAGAATATCACACATATAGCAAAGAAGAGATGGATATTATCCGTAATCAGTCCGACCCTTTGAAATATCCCAATACAGACTGGTTTGATTTAGGGTTGAAAAACTTTGCTCCCGAGTATAGGCATTCTTTGTCAATGACGGGTAACCGTAAAGATATTAACTATTACATTTCATTGGGAACTTTTGAGCAAGGCAGTTTGTACAAGTCTGATGCACTGAACTATTCAAGATATAATTTGCGAAGTAATGTAAATACTACATTTGAAGAAATTGGTCTTAAAGTGGCGGTAAATATTAATGCTGCATACGAAAAAAAGAAATATCCTTCGTTTAGTGCCAATACCATCTGGGATCATTTAAATAATAAAAAGCCGCTGGAGTTGGCGTATAATCAGGATGGAACCTTAAGCTCTATATCCGATCATCCTTTGATGGAGATGGACGAACGTTCGGGATATGATAAGAATGACGGGTTATATGTCAATACTCAGTTTGTTGCCGACTGGGCGTTGCCTTGGGTAAAAGGCTTGTCATTCGGAACCATGTTGAATTATCGTTTGAACTCCAGTCATGTTAAGGGACTTTCAGCCCGTGCTCCTCAATATAATCAGGATGGAACGTTGGTTGTTGTGACCAAGCCGTCATTGAAAGAAGAAGCTTACTTCGGAGATTCATACAGTCTTGAGTTAAACGCAGCTTATACACAGACTTTTGCGGAGAAACATACCATAGATGCGAAAGCCGTATTTACAGTTTCCGAAAATAATGGTAGCTACTTTTGGGCTTCACGCAAAGACTATCTGTCTGCCACTGTGGATCAGTTATTTGCCGGTTCAAGTATTGGCATGCAAAATTCCGGTAACTCAGATGAAGGAGGACGTATGGGACTCGTCGGACGTTTGAAGTATGACTTTGACAGCCGGTATTATATTGAAGGAAGTTTCCGTTATGATGGGTCCGACAATTTTGCGCCGGGACACCGTTGGGGCTTCTTCCCCTCTGTGGCATTAGCTTGGGATATCACGGAAGAGCCATTCTTTAAGAATCTCAATTTGAAGAATGTAAATCTTTTGAAACTACGTGGCTCTTATGGACAAACCGGAACGGAGTCGGGCGTAAACCGATTTGGCTATTTGTCAACTTATAGTTTGGCTGAAAACGCAATTTGTATTGGCGGTAATTTGCAATCAGGTTTCAATGAAGGGGCTTTGGTCTCACCGGAACTGTTAAGTTGGTATACTCGTAATTCTTTGAATTATGGTATTGATGTCGCGTTCTTTAATCATCGCCTGAAAGGTTCTGCCGATTATTTCTTTTACGTAACCAAAGGAGGTCTGGTCAGTCCGGCAGACCGGTATGTCGTTCCGTTGGGAACCGCTCTTCCTCAAATTAAGTCGGAGAATGAGCATCGCCGGGAAGGTTTCGAAGCCTCCTTGAGATGGGATGATAAGATAGGATCTGGTTTTTATTACGAAGTCGGCACGAATATGACCTACTACAATAATTTGTACGTTAAGAATCAGGGTGAAGCATTGTCTGATTTAAAAAATCCATATAAGAGAAGTACTCATCAGACAGATTACTACGGAATTATGTATATGGATAACGGACTCTATCAAACTCCGGAACAGGTTCTCGGAGTACCACGAAGACTGCAATCTTCTGCAACTAAATTGGGTGATATTGCCTACGAAGATATCAATGGCGATGGTAAAATAGACGGGGAAGATCAGATCCGTTGGGGTATGCCGTCGGCACCTCACTTTACTTACGGTTTTGACTTTGTTTTGGGTTACAAAGGCTTCACTTTGTCGGGGTTGCTATATGGAACAGGAAAACGTAATATGGAATTTGGAGTCACGACTAAGAAAAATGAAGCTATATGGGTGTTGAATGATTATCAACTGGATTATTGGCGTGAAGACAATAGAGATGCTACTTTTCCCAGAATCTCTTTGGAGGCGTTGCCCAATGGTTCAAACAATCAGGCTGCTTCTACTTTCTGGGTCAAGAACGCTTCATTCCTACGCTTGAAAAATTTGACGTTGGAATATGATTTTAAATATAAATTGTTGAGGAATGTCAAATGGTTGAGTACATGTAGAGCCAATATTACGGGTGCAAACTTGTTTACGATATCAAATGTCATGGATTATTTCGATCCGGAAACTACCTCAACCAATGGAGGCTATCCGGTGCAGCGTGTTTATTCTTTAGGTGTAACAATTGGATTTTAATGATTATGAAAAAGATAAATGTAATAATAGCATTATCCCTTATTCTGGGATGTTCTGCTTGCAGTGATATTTTAGATAAAGGTCCGTTGGATAAGTTTTCGGAGAATGATGTGTGGAGTAGTCCGCAACTGGCACAGGCTTTCTTGTATCCGACGCTGAATGATGCGACTGGTAAGCTGATCTGGGATGATAAATGGACGGACAATGATGTGATACAGGATGATGGTAATGCTTCGAATGTGAATAAGGAACAGATAGATCGTTATCATGATGCCGGATGGAATGTGTATGGACAAATCCGCAAATGTAATCTGGCCATTCAGAAGATGGAAGAAAATGAAACATTTATCGAACAAGACAGGAAGTATCTGACAGCACAGGCAAAAATGTTGCGTGCTATGATCTATTTCACTCGTGCACGCTTGTTCGGTAAATTAATGATTGTGGATCGGGTTCTTGATGCGGAGGAGAACATGGAGCTGCCAAGAACAAATACGATTAAGGAGACTTATGATTTTATTCTTAATGATTTGCAGGAGGCAGCACCTGATTTACCTGTGTCATTATCCGGTCAACAAGGCATGCTAAGTAGGGGAGCTGCTTATGCATTGATTGCGGAAGTGGCATTGCATGGAGCTTCCTATATTGAATCGGGCCAAAATGAATATTATGCTATAGCAAAGTCAGCCAGCGAAGATCTCTTTGACTTGGGTATATATGAATTGGATAAGAATTATGAAAAGCTTTTCAATGAATTTGATTATGCGCTGAACTCAAACGAAATTATCCTGGCTCAGTGGAGACATGAAAATAATACGACTTTTGCTGGTACGTGGATGCAATATCTGGTTCCAAATATCAGCAATGATAAATTAAAGGAATTTGCCAATCCCAAACTTATCGATAGTTTTGAAGGCTGGATCGGAATGTTCCCTTCTGTAGATTTGGTCAATGAATACGAAGTGATAGATGTGGATGGAAGTGCAAAGAACTGGGATGAAAGTAGCTACTACAAAGACTATCAGCAGAATGGAGGATATGTATCAAAGGCGATATACCGGAATAGAGATAATCGTTTTTATGCCACTGTTGTACAAGACTCTTCCAGATACTTTAATAGTCTGGTGACGATGCGTGAAAAAGGTAACTTGCATTGGGACAGTAAAACCGGCAGTGACTGGGGAACTGCATTGACAGGATATATCTATCGTAAGGGGGTATACACTGGTAGGAATTTGTGGAACTCAGACCCGACTTACTATCATCAGATCGTTATGCGTCTGGGACGTTCATACTTAAACTATGCTGAAGTGATGTTACGACTGAATGATATAGAAACAGCCATTGAATATGTCAATAAAACTCGTACAATTCATGGCGGTTTGCCGGCTCTTTCCAAAGGTTTGTCTTTGAGTGAAGCTTGGAAGGCGTATAAACGCGAACGCCGGGTAGAATTGGTGCATGAGGGTGACCGCTATTGGAGTCTGTTGAGATGGGGAAAAGCGGATGGTAAAGAAACAGTATCCGAACTGAATAAAACCCATCATTCAATTAGCATTTCGGAAGATGGAAAAACATTCAAGATTATTCCTCTACCTTATCAGACTGCATTTAATGAACGCGTATTTACAAAGAAAAGATATTTATATCCTGTTCCGGAAGGTGAAAGAGTAAATAATCCGTCATTAGACCAGAATGAGGGATGGTAATTTCAAATACAACAAAAAAGTAAAGTTATGAAAACATTGTATCGCTATTTAGCATTGGCATTACTGATCGTATTAAATACTTCTTGTCTTAAGTCAGGTTTGGATGAACTTGAAACCTATGATCAAAATGATATTACCAATATTCGATTTGAATACAGATGGTGGGATGAAACTGCTCAAAGACTTCGTGTAATAGAGATGGCAGTGACGAAAACGATTGATACGAAAGCAAAAAAAGTAGAATGTTCTATCAAAGTTCCCGATGCAACCAGTGCCTTTACGGCAGATATCAGAGATCGAGTTTCTTTGAGCGCTTTGTCCGTGAATGTAGATGTGTCTACGGCAGCACGTGTCAGCCCGATTGGAGATTCTCCTGCAATGGGTACTTTCCCGGCAGATTTCTCCGCTAAGAAATTCGTTTATAGGGTGATGGCTGGAGATGGTGGCAAAGCTGACTGGACGATTGAAATTAAAGACTTCGATAAGTAAAAACTTTCAGATTGTTTTGTAGATTGATTATTTCGAACAGAAAAGAAGAATGAATAGCTTTTTGTTTGTTCGGAATAATTGATCTATGAAAAACAGGATGATAATGGTAACTTCTAAAAATATTGATTAATGAAAAAAGAAATATTACTTGTTTTATACTCTCTGATCATTGGAACTGCATCTGCACAATATCAAATTGATTTAAGTAAGGTGACTCCTCCCTCTGTCAGTTTTCTGCAACTGGGGAATGCCGGTCCCGCCGGAAAAGAAATTCGTGTCAACAATTTATATATGGAAGAAGGAGGCGTTCCGCAGTTACCGGTAATGGGAGAATTTCATTATAGTCGCATGGATTCAAGGTATTGGCGAGATGCACTGCTGAAAATGAAGGCATCTGGAGTGAATATCGTAGCTACCTATTGCCTTTGGTCCTTACATGAGGAATTTGAAGGAGAATTGTCGTGGGAAGGCAATTTGAACCTTCGCCGTTTTATAGAGATTTGCAAAGAACTGGGGATGAAAGTGCATCTGCGTCTCGGCCCTTATTGCAATGCAGAGATCAGAAATGGTGCGTTGCCCGACTGGATTATAAATAATAAAAACCTCAAGACGCGTTCAAATGATCCTTTGTATCTTGAATATTCCCGCCGATGGTATCAGGCCGTATATGACCAAGTAAAGGGATTGTTTTATAAGGATGGAGGACCTATTATGGGCCTTCAGTTAGAAAATGAATATGTACGGAAGGGGATGATTGTTTCCCATCTTCTAAATTTAAAAAGGATGGCTGTCGAAATAGGGTTTGATGTACCGATTTATTCGATGACTCACTGGATGGACAGCGAATACCCGAAGGGAGAAATAGTTCCTTATGCCGGTTTTTATATTGAAGCTCCTTGGACGACTTCCGGAAAAAAAGAGATCCCTACATCCAATTTTGAATATTTTACTTATAACCGACTTTCAGATAACATAGGCACAGACATCATAAAAATAGAAGGGGAAGTGGAATCCTTGAGTGGAAAGGACATTGATTCTCCTTTCTTCACGTGTGAAATAGGGGTAGGAACTACGGCTTTTTATCATCGCCGGGCAGTTGTGCCCGAAGAAATGGCCGGAGAAAATATTAATTTACGCTTAGGGTGTGGAGCCAATATGATGGGGTACTACATGTACGTTGGTGGAACTAATCCTATTGGAAAAAGAACCACATATCAATCTTCCGGACCTAGAGTGAGTTATGATTATCAGGCACCCATACGTGAATCTGGAACGTTGGGGGCAGTGATGAAGGAAACTAAAAAGTATAATTATTTTATGAATGATTTTGGTACATCGCTGGCTCCGGCTATAGCTTATTTACCAACCAGTAACCAAAACAGGGAAAACTTGCAATGGGCTGTCCGGTCAGATGGAAGTACGGGCTATCTGTTTTGCTCTAACTATTTGTATAAAAATAGTAGAAAAGATTATAAAAATGTTCGGTTTACCGTAAAACTAAAAAATGAAACTGTGCGACTGCCACGTAAGAAAATAACAGTTAAAAATGGGACTTATTTCCTTTGGCCTTTCAATCAGCAAATGAATGAAGTCAGGTTGAAATATTCGACAACACAGCCGATTTGTTCTTTGAAAGATGGAAACGATTATACTTTCTTCTTTTTTGAAGATGATCAGATTCCGGGGGAGTATTTGATCGCAGAAAAGAATATCAGGAATGTGGAAGTACAAAATGGGGTTTTGGTGAGAGAGAAAGATGGATATTTTATAGATCGAATTATTCCGGGAAAAGAATGTATCATAAAAATAACCAAGACAAATGGAGCTATCGTTCGTTTTGTCACGTTGACAGAAGAGGAATCAGACCACATCTGGAAAGGTGCTGTGGCAGGGAAAGAGTTTGTGGCGCTCACTCCTGCTTCTTTTTAGTTTGTGATAAGAATAAAATTGTTTTAATAGAGAATTCCCTCAGACAGAGATCTGATGTTTAAAAAAGGTGGTTTCAAACAACAAGTTTTCCGGTCTAATCCCCGTCATCTACATGCGACCTACCATTCCGTTGCCCCTAT
>VOFI01004135.1_pt1 | contig 41452 bp, 72 predicted proteins | sample 5384131 | NCBI WGS metagenome assembly VOFI01 (sample SAMN12384728, study PRJNA508395) | human gut metagenome | isolation source: healthy gut H | host: Homo sapiens | reverse complement strand
TTTCAGCACACGGTTGACCTCGGAAAAGCATTTTACTAATCCTGGCCAAAAAGTAAACTGTTTCGAAGGCAGAAACATAATCAAAAGTCGCGTCAGAAAAGGGTATAGCAGATACATCTCCTTGAACTACATTACATTTCCTTGTTTAATGGCGAGGGCGTTCAATTTTTGAGATTCTGCCACACTAACCTCAGAATAATCCATTCCTGTCACGTGGCCATTTCTACATCTATCAAGCCAGACCGCAATATTTGCTCCGCCGCCACAGCCAACGTCCAGAACTTCAGCATCAGACTTTGCGGAGATATTTGAGAATCCCCATTGCGATAATTTGGCGTGACCGCTGTTCATCATCTTCGTCATCAATTTTCCGCCGAAGCCTTGTGGCTTACGGGTATTTTCAAAAAAATCTCATTACAGAATTCCTCCTCCACAAATACCGGTTTTCTTAATTCGACAAGAATTCTATATCTCTTCTTTAGCGATATTATGTATTTGGGTTCTTCCTCAGTCAATATATTAGATTCCTTTTTCATCTCCATCTATTTTTCTGTCCCCTTCAATAAAATATCTCATCCAAGTCGCGTATAGACACATCGCTTTTCCTATACCACTTTGCAAATTTTCGATATATCCTTGTCGGGGAATTACCATACTTAGCAGCATCCATACACACATCCAAAAATTCCTATAGTTGCACCAAAAAGCACAGTAAATAAATTCTTTAAAAATAACAAGAAGAACAACTGATGGCACTATAAATCCAGCTAATACACCGATTAATTGAAACCAAAATGTAAATTTGTATGATCTTATAAATTTATTATAATTTTCTCACATAATCATCTGCGTGATTTATTGAAAACTCTCCATGATACATATTAGGAAGAACTTGTATAAAACTATCCTGCAATTTTTCATGAATGATTTTAGCAGATTTTTTCATTGATTGCTTTTCTTTTTTCCAACATAAATTTGAACGGTTGCTTCACACTCTCCAATGCCATCTTTTAGTGAATATACTGAGTTTTTCTGTAAAAAGGCAATCATATCACTCTTTCTAATAGCACAAGTATCTTTGTAATTTTGAAAACCACTTATACTTTATTAAGCCATAGCAACTTCCAAACGCCGGTTTAATCATAGAATATGTAAATTTTGAAGGTATCACAAGTACACTTTCCACTATTGCATACTTACATATATCTTTGCGTTGAAATAAAATTTCAAGCAAAATCTGCCCTCCAAGCGATAGTCCTCCCATCATTAAAACAGAACCGCCCAATTTGCTATTTACAAATTCTATAATATCCAAAGCATTATTCTCTATCGTCGTAAACTGCTTATCACATCCTGCATGACCATCTAATATAGGCAAAACCACATGATAATCTGTTTGAAGTCTTTCAGCAACCTCTTTGTAATTCCACCATGATAAACCGCCTCCGTGTAAGAGGATAATTACATCGCTGTTTTCTTTTCCATATTCTACATAATTCAACCTCTTTCACCTCGCTGTAAACTTCCGATTTCTATTTTCGTTTCCATAGCATAGTGTACTCTTTTTCACCAGTAGTTTCATCCAAGCCTTCACATTGAATAATGAACCCTTCTCTTTTGTAAAAAGAAATTGCTCTGGCATTCTTCTGGTATACATTTAATCGTAAGCTAACTTTTTTATCCTTAATATAATCTAATAAAAGCTTACCTATACCACATGACTGCATTTCATCGGAGACAAAAAATACCTTCTATATATTTATCATTTAGTCCTACAAATCCTTGTATCATTTTATCTGCTTCAAACACATAAACTTCGTATTGTGACATCATTTCTTTTACTAATTCATAATTACTTTTCCAGTATTGATTGGAAATAAAATAATGTGCTTTCAGATTTGTCTTTAACCATATGTCAGCGACTCTATCGATATCTCCGTTCAGCAACTTTCTAATCATAACAAATTTTCTCCACAACTACATCCTTTATGCTTTTCTCTTTTTTTTCATTCTATCACAAGCTCACCATTAATCATCTTTTTGATGTTTTTTCTTTTCCCCCACTGTAAAACATTATGCCACAAATGAATAAGGGAGGAAAATTTATTTTCGGGAAATCACTCATTCGGACGGATGGAACATTGCGGATTCCACCGCAGGCAATGGAAGAATATCACATTGCAGATGAAGGAAAAGTATATCTTTTTACCGGAAGTAAGATTACCGGTGGCTTCTGCGTCACCCGGAAAGGCCTTTTGCATCCGTCAAAACTTGGTCACATTTTGGACGATACTCCACCGTTGCTTGACTACTCAGCAGGTTCTGGCGAATTTATCAAATACAAGGGGCGTTCCTACTGCTGGGTAGAGATTTCACAGGAGGGGCAAATTCTTCTTACGAAGAAAATGATGGATTTTTTGAAGGTGAGACCCGGAATGGAGCTGCTCTCTATCCGCAGTAGCGACATCGCGTTTACGATGGGAGCTAAAGGACCGCTATTGGAAAAAGCAGAAAACTATGATGGTGAAATTCCGCTTTTTTAAGTGTAACAATTTCAGTTTTGCAGCATGATATGCCCTAATTCATGGGCGGCAACGATCATCTTTTCTTCTGAAAGGAAACTGCTGATCATGACATAGATCGTCTTGCAGCTCATAAAACAATATCCTTTCAGTGTCTTATATCTGGAAGTTTCCCCGACCACAATGTTCATCTGATCCATGATCTCAAATGGATCTCGGGTTCCATATTTCTTGATTAATTTCTTTGTTTCTGTATATATGTAAGTGTTTCTCAAATAAATCACCTCAAAAGTAAAAAATAAAAGGGCAGAAATATCCTTGTAACTATAAGGTAACAGATTAGGTGTACAATAATCCCGCCTTCTATTATTATAAGAAACGTCACACTGTAATGCATCTGCCAGTTTCTGATACAGAACATTTTGTTTTGGAAAACGTCCTTCTACTTCCCAGGATCGAATGGTCCTATATGAAACACCAACCATGCTGGCCAGTTCCTGCTGACTCATCTTTTTTTCTTTTCTTAATGATCTTACTTTTTCACCGAATGTCATAAACATACCTCTTTCTAAGCCTTGTCTTATAAGTTTCATTAGCCGCTTCAAGGCAAAACGGGAAATGTGTCTCCTGAAAAATAAAAATTAATCTTGACAAAGGGAAATATCTCTCCTATAATGTGAATCACAGATAAGGGAAACATCTTTCCTATAAGATACACAATATTTCCTCTTTTGTCAATGAATATGTGAAATGAATTTCCTATATTTTGAAGAAAACAGGAAAGATAGACAGTCATTGATAGTTAAAATGGGATACATGTTACAGAAAGAGGAAAGACGTATGGGAGGTGGCAATGTGAGTCAGGATCAGACTTCTATTATCTGTATTGATCTAAAGTCCTTTTATGCTTCTGTGGAATGCGTAGAACGTGGGCTGGATCCATTTAAAGCAAACCTGGTGGTTGCAGATCCGACCAGATCAAAGTCAACAATCTGCCTGGCAATCACTCCGGCTATGAAGGCGCTTGGCATCAAGAACCGGTGCCGGATCCATGAGATACCGGATTGTGTGAAGTACATCACAGCCATGCCGAGGATGCAGCTGTACATGGATTATTCCGCAAAGATCTATGGAATCTATCTGCGGTACGTCTCAAAAAGAAGATATCCATGTGTACAGTGTCGATGAATGTTTTATTGATGTGACAAACTATCTGCAGCTTTATCATCTCACTGCAAAAAGAAATGGCGGTAAAGCTTATGCAGGCAGGTTATGGAGGAAACTGGCATCACTGCAACTGCAGGTGTGGGAACCAATCTGTATCTTGCTAAGATCGCAATGGATATCGTAGCAAAGCATGTGGATGACCATATTGGAATCCTGGATGAATTCTCTTACAGAGAGCAGCTATGGGATCATAAACCATTAAGTGACTTCTGGAGGATTGGATCCCGGACTGAAAAAAAACTAGCCGGTTATGGAATCCATACAATGGGCGATATTGCAATGGCTTCTTTAAGATCCGAAGACTGGCTGTATAAGATGTTTGGGATTGATGCAGAGCTGTTGATCGATCATGCATGGGGATATGAAACATGCCGGATGAGTGACATCAAGAACTATCATTCGGAGGAGCACAGCCTATCGAATGGCCAGGTGCTGATGCGAAATTATTCTTTTGACGAGGCACTTGTGATCGTAATGGAAATGACAGATAATCTGGTCCTGGATCTGTTTGAAAAAGGACTGGTAACAAGCTCTCTCACCTTATGGATCGCCTATGACCACAGGTATGAGCATGAGGCATCCAAAGGAACCGTAAAACTCGAAAGAGAAAGTAACAGTTCCAAAAAGATCATAGATGCAGTGGAAGATTTATATCTCAGGATTGCAGACAGATATACCGGAATCCGAAGAATCGAGGTGTGTGCGAACAGGGTTGTTCCTGAAAGTTATGTGCAGTACAGCCTGTTTGATGATCCCAAACAGACCGATAAGGAACGGCATTTACAGGAAGCAGTATTGAATGTAAAGCAGCGTTATGGAAAGAATGCGATCATGCGGGGATCCAACCTGCTAGAGTGTTCTACTTATAGAGAACGCAATGAGCAAATAGGTGGTCACCGTGCTTAGAGGAGGTGCAAAAAGTGCTGGCAAGTGCATATCAACCGTATTTATATTTACCAAGACCGGTTTCAGGAGACATCCCATGGATGTAGGACGCAGGGCAAAACAGTTTGCTCCATTTACGGCACTTCGTGGACTGGATGAAACAATCCGGCAACAGGAAATCATTTATGAACCAAAAAGAGATTTATCTGAGGAAAAGAAAAATGAGCTGGATATGAAATTAAGGATTCTGACATATGGAATGAAGATACAGGCAACTTATTTTCAAAAAAAGTCATGGAAGGATCCATCTGTTGGTCAGTACCATACATTATCCGGAACCATAGAATTTTTTGATCCATCAGTTCACTTACGGATCAATGATACCGAGATTCAGATTCAGGACATCTGTGATCTGACTGGTGATGTATTTGAAACTATTGAAATATCATGTTAATTAATCACAGCGGAATTTTTTATACCGGAAAGAGTGTGTGGTAGCTGGTGGAAGGATAAAAAAGGATGCACAGATCGACAAAGCAGATCTGATCAGAATAGAAATCGTGCTGTTCGTGTAGCTTTGGCACTTACGGAATGGATGGCATGATGCTCATAAGGCGGATTTGATTTCCCTTTGGTCCGTTGAGTAATAAATGGAGAAATATCTTATTGCTTAAAGGAGGAAGCTTATATGGGATCAGGTGCTATTAAATGGCATGTACACTGCTCTGTATGTGGAGCATTTATTGAAAAGAGCGCACAAAGCGATTCAGAAGTGGAGTGCAAAAAAATGTCGCAGTACATTGGAGATATTTGTAAAGGATGATATGGTGTCGGTTCGTCCGATCCACATCCGAGATGAACAATTAAAGTCCAGGATGCGGACGTATTCCCGAAAGATGATGAATCAGGGATCATAACAGAATAGAATGAGCTGTCTGTAGTAAGCGTTGGATTTGGCAGGAACCATCAAGAACGCACCAGGCAGCAAGAGTTTGTCAAGGAGCTGAACCTGACTGGAATCACTAAGAGCCCGGCAAAACATTTACGGATACACTGCAAGATCAGAAGTATTTTCTGGTTTTGGAGATTGTTGAAGTATTTGTTTTGTCGGGCTTTTTTGACGTATTTCGAAAAATTTTTAAATTTTTTTGTCGTACCCCACTGTAAAACAGGCTCTCAGCGTTTCGTTATATAGAGGTTGAATTCTCTTCTGCAAAAATAATTGTAGAGAGAGATTTTGATAATATGACACAAAGGAGGAAGTAAAGATGACTGAAATCGAATACCAGGAATTTGTAAGGCATTGTCCTTACGATGCTATGGGCGATTATTCCATGTTTCGCAAAGAGCAAACAGAGAATGAAATCAGAAGATGCACATATCAACTGAATAAGCCAGGCAATCTGGCAAACTTAATCTAAACGCAGATACATGCGTTACAAAGGAGTCGCGGACTCCCGTTCAAAAAAAAACGGGTGAGTTCGTGACCTCTTGTGCTGCAGTTCTTTATGTCTGTGCAGAAATTTCATAAAGATGGAATGGACCACCCGGAGCCGAAAGGCAGAAAGGTGGTCTTTATGTTGACATTAAAAGAACTGAAAAAAATCGTGAAAGTTGCTGATGTGGAGAAGAGAATCCCAAGCGTGAAATCCTTGAAGGAACACAAAAGTTGTAGTAAAAGAAATGATCAATGCAGATACAACGATCTCTGTTTATGATCACGGATATGTACTTTATACAGCAGGGAAATCAATCAACCGTATTTCCGCTTCATAGTTGTGATGACTATGAATATGTGAGTGTAACTGGCGATAACAAGGAATTCAATAAAGAGTTCTTTGATAACGAGAATTGGTATATCCGTCTGCTGATGGAGGCTGAAGACCGTATGACATACAGCCAGAGCAAAATCAGCACCAATCATGGTGTGTTTTCTAACAGCGATGTTACAGATGATGCGGAGATTATGAGAGGATCTTCAAAAGATTTTGTTGACGATGTTATCGACAGAGAAATTCTGCATGCGCTGATCAAAGGAATTGACAGAGAGGCAAAAGATGGTACTCAATCTGGTTTATTTTTTGAAGAAATGCGTCAGCAGGATGTCGCAGATTATCTGGGAATCAAACAACAGAGTGTAAATGACCTCCTGAACAGAGCATTAAAAACGATGAAAAAAAAGGCGGAAAACGAAGAATTTTAAAAAAAATTTCAAAAAAATTGAATTAGACCACTGTAAAACAGGCTCTGAGCGTTCGTTATATGAAGGATTTGCATAGAACACCTTCATGTACCTTGAAAAATGAATAGCCTGCCCGGAGTGATATTCGGTTTGAACATGCATAGAGCGAAAAGCTGCGTGTCTGCCAGAAGAAAACGTATCAGAGATGGAAACTGATATAGGAACGGATCCGGGAAAGAAAACAGGAAAACGCTTAAATCTTAAATCAAAATAAAATGTCTGAATCTGAAAAAGAGGATGACAGTAGAAATCATGTGGCGGTATTTGTGACAAACAGGTACCGCCATATATTTGTGCTGTTATCTCAGCTTGTGCTGACTGTCCCAAATAGCGCAAATTTCAGGAAAGGAGGCGATCATCTTCGTATAAAAATGATAATACGCAGACACGAACAGATAATCATACACAAAAAATCAGAAAGGAAGGATTTAAGAGAATGAACGTGAAAAAGAAAGCACGCAGGGTGATGTCCGGTTTACTGACTGCAGTAACGGTTCTATCGACGGTACTCTCCGCTGTTGCCTATGCTTCTGATGATGCCGGATCTGTAAAAAAGATTCCGTATTATGAGGAGATCAAGGATCAGTTGGATGAAGATGAAGTGGTAACTGCAAAGGATTATGAGATCAAGGTTGGAGACAATTTCGATGTAAAGAGTGATTATACCGGTCTTACGATCCAGGATGACAGCAAAGTAAAAGTTACATTTCAGGAAGCAAAAGATACGGATGGAAATGACTTTTCTACCGATTATGCCAATTCCTATAAGGCAGTCTATTATGTAGAACCACAGACAACGGATCACCCAACCTACCAGATCAATCGAAAGATCGTGGTAAAAGAAGCGGATCAACAGAAAGATTCGCAGTCAGAAAGTTCTTCTGATCAGGATGCTGGTTCTTCCGATAAGACAGAAACAGAGGATTCTGAGGCTGACTCGTCTACAGAGGAAACTGATGCTGCTGGACACGGGGAGCAAAACAGAACTGACAGAAAAAGAATTTGATGCAGAAATCGAAGCAACGGAGGATCAGGAGACCGTTGATCCGGAAACAGGGATCACACTCTCAGAGGTTATGCAGGAAGCTGTTGACCAGGAAGTTGCTCTTGCAGATCTTGAAGCAGGCGAAACCGTATTACTTTTGATATGCCAATGATGCTTGCTTCCGGTGAAACAGGAACAAAATCAGTCACAGTTACAGCCGGCTCCTGGTACTATTACGCAGACTATGGATTAGGTTCTTATCTGACTTGTCCATATTATGTGAAATGGGGAAGCATCAATGCGACAGCATACTGTGTTGAACCATCGAAAAAAGGACCGGGAAATGGAACTTATACAATCCAGAAACTTGCCGATGGAAAGACACTTGCAAAGGTCTGCTATTACGGAACAAAAGCAAGTGATGAGAATGGTTTCTTCGATGAGAAACATCCGGATTTTCCGGCAGGAAAGAGATTCATCATTACCCATCTTGCAGCGGCTTATGCAAATGGATCCAGTGACTGGGCATCCGGAACTAATGCAACAGGAAAGAACCTGGCAATGGAGCTTTACAATTATTGTGTAAATATGCCGGACATTCCGTCTGTAGATATGAGCTTTTCCGAATCTAATGTAAAGGCTTATGTGGAAGGAAACAGCCAGCGAACAAGCGTGATCACATTCAAAGCAGATAAACTGCAGACAATCACATTTAAGTTGCCAAGCGGTGTAAAGCTTGTAAATGTGACAACCGGTAAAACCAGTGCTGCAGGAGCAAGTGTAGAAATCAGTGGAGGTACACAGTTTTATCTGACAGCACCACTTGATCAGGCAGAAGCGTCAGTGCTACATTTCCTTCTCGGATGAAGGGAAGCATTGATAAAGAATACTCTGCTTACAAGATTGTAACAGGATCTGGAACACAGGATCTTGCTCTTGTATTTGGTGAAGGTGTTGGCAATGAGAAATATGTAGATTTTAAAGTAACCTGGACGAAAGAATGTAAGGTATCCATTGTAAAGAAAGACCAGGATACAGGCAATGCACTGGCCGGAGCAGTATATGGAATCTACTCTGATCCTGGATTGTACAAAGCTGATCGCTCAGATGCCAGCCACAGATCAGAACGGTGCTTCCCAGATTACATTAGAGAAGACGCAGGAAGTCGTTTATCTGAAAGAAATCAGTGTTCCGACAGGGTATCAGATCGATACAAAGTCTTATAATGTGACACTGAACATCGGAAAGACAACGATTAAAAATGTAACAGACAAACGTGTCAATGCCAGAATCAGTCTTGCAAAGCAGGATGCAGAAACGGGAAATCAGGCACAGGGAGTTGCAACCTTAAAGGGAGCTGTTTATGGTCTGTATGCCAGAGAGGATATCGTTCATCCAGATGGAAGAACCGGAATCCTTTATAAAAAAGATACTCTGATCACATCCCTGACAACCGATAAGAATGGCGAAGCTTCTGTATCGGATCTCTATCTTGGAAAGTATTATCTGAAAGAGCTGACAGCACCGGTTGGATATGTCCTGGATGAGACAGAACATGATGTGGACTGTACTTACGAGGGTGCTACTGTTCCGACAGTAGAAAGAACTTCTGTATGTAAAGAAACTGTCGTCAAGCAGCCATTCCAGATCATTAAGCAGCCAATAATGGAAAAACCGATGCAGATCTTCTTAAGGGAGTTGGTTTCTCAGCATGGCTTGTCAGTGATCTGAAAGTAAAGGCAGATGGCAGCTATGATTTCGATCTCTGCAAGTCCGGTCGTACTGACAGCAGATGGTCAGACAGAGATGTTTACCGATGAAAAAGGATATGCAAAATCGATTCCGCTTCCATATGGAACTTATGTGGTAAGAGAGACCACAAGCAAACACAACTATGCACCGGTTGATGATTTTATTATAAAGATTACAGAGAATCATCCGGATACACCGCAGACATGGCGAGTGCTTCTGGATAATGAATTCAAAGCTAAATTAAAGATCATCAAAAAGATGATGAGACACAGAAATCTGTACTCCTGGCAAATACAGAATTTAAAGTGTATGACCTAGATAATGGAAAATATGTGGAGCAGGCAACTTCTTATCCAAAACCAACGGTACACAAATCTTATTTCACAAACGAGGAAGGATACCTGGTACTGCCGAAGAATCTGAAACCTGGTAACTACCGGATTGAGGAAGTGACGGCACCCGATGGGTACACAATATCCAAGAATTATGTGACAGTGTCTGTGGATACGGATACCGCTTATCTGATCGACCCGATTACAGGAGATGCAGTCATTGATGTGGAGTATACCAATGCCCCGGTCAAAGGTCAGTTAAAGATCTATAAACAGGGTGAGATGCTGACTGGATATGAGAAAGACTTCCAGTATGAAATGAGAGGCCTTTCAGGGGCTGAGTTTGAAGTTTACGCTGCTGAAAACATTTATACTGCCGATCATCAGGTAGATGCAGATGGAGAGAGAACTCATGTATTTTGCGAAAGATGCATTGGTGGCAACCGTTACAACGGTGCAGGATGGTTATGCAACGGTCAAGAATCTTCCACTTGGCAGCTACTATGTTAAAGAGAAGAATGCACCGGAACTTATGTGTTGAATACCGTACTGGAAATGTGGAATTTGCTTATGCGGATCAGGATACTGCAGTGATCGAAAAAGAGATCTCTGTCACAGATGAACGACAGAAAGTGTCGATTACTGTCGAAAAACAGGATGCTGGAGATAGGCAATACAGTAGCCGGAGCAGTGTTCGGTATTTACAATGCAAAAAAGACATTCAGACGAAAGATGGAAAAGTAATCGTCAAAAGCGGATACTCTTTTACAGAAAATGACTTCTGATGAAGAAGGGCAGGCAGTATGTACACTGGATCTTCCACTTGGAAGCTATTATGTAAAAGAGCTGGAGGCACCAGACGGATTCGTATCTTCGGATGAAGTACTGAGATTTGATGCTTCTTATCAGGGGCAGGATGTGCAGACAGTAACATTAAAATCCGTAAAGAAGAACCAGCCGACAACTGTGGAGATCACAAAATCAGATGTGACAACCGGTGTAGAACTGGATGGAGCTTATCTGAAAGTGACCGGATAAAGATGGAAATGTAGTAGATAGCTGGACATCTTCCAAAGATGCACCGCATGTGATCAAATATCTGAAAGCAGGAGAGACTTATACCCTATATGAAGAGTTTGCACCGCATGGTTATCTGGTAGCCAATGATGTGACATTCACAGTCAAAGATACCGGAGAGGTGCAGAAAGTGGAAATGAAGGACGAGGTACCGGTTGGTGAGCTGCATCATCAACAAAAAGGGAGAATTTCTGGATTCAGTGACACTGATCGATAAAGTGAAAGGTGTGGTGGAGCATATTTTCAACTATGTAACCGGAAAACTGACAGATGTTACGTTTGAGGTCTATGCTGAGGAAGATATCAAAGCAGCCTGATGGTGTAAGTGAAGATTATTATAAAGCAGATGAACTGATTGCAACGATCAAGACAGATGAAACCGGTATTGCAAAACTGGAAAATCTTCCACTTGGTAAATACTATGTGAAAGAAACAGGAACTGCTTACGGTCATGTACTGGATGGTGAGATCCGTCATGTAGATCTGACTTACGTGGATCAGAATACACCAGTTGTAGTCTATGACAAAGACTGGCAGAACAACCGCCAGAGAGTAGAAGTCAATGTACTGAAGAAAGAAAAAAGATTCTGACCGTACACTGGAAGGTGCTGTTTTCGGCTTATATGCAAAAGAGGATATCAAATCAGAGACAACAGGTAAAGTCCTGATCGAAGCAGATGAGATCATTGAACTGAAATCTACAGATCAGGAAGGAAAGATCACATTTGCTGCAGATCTTCCGGTAGGAGCTTCCTACTATATCAAAGAGCTGTATGCACCAGATGGCTTCGTGACGAATGATGAAGTCAAAGGAATTCACTTTCGACTATGCTGGAGAGGATCAGCCTACCGTAACTTTTGACTTTGAGTTTGAGAATCAGCCTACTGTTGTAGAATTTACCAAATCCAGTCTGACAACCGGAAAGGAACTTCCAGGATGTAAGCTGAAAGTGGTAGATGCTGAAGGCAATATCGTGGATGAATGGACTTCCGGAAAGAAGCACATGTGATCCGTGAGCTGACTGTCGGAAAAGAATACGCACTGGTTGAAACGAAACCGGCCGATGGTTATGTGACAGCTGAAAGCGTGAAGTTCACCATCAAAGATACTGCCGATGTGCAGAAAGTTGAGATGAAGGATGATGTGACGAAGGTGGAAATCTCCAAACAGGATATTGCCGGAAAAGAACTTCCAGGAGCAAAACTGACGATCCTTGATCAGGATGGAAAAGTTGTGGAAAGCTGGACCAGTACGGAGAAAGCACATTACATCGAAATGCTTCCAATCGGAAAATACACTCTCCGTGAAGAAACAGCACCGGATGGCTATCTGGTTGCAAAAGATGTAGAATTCGAAGTGAAGGATACAGGAGAAGTACAGCATGTAACCATGGTGGATGAGGAAAAACCGGCAGAAAAGACACCGGAAAGTGGCAAACCAGTCAGCGATGCACCGAAGACTGGTGATAACTCTAATCTGTGGCTGTGGTTTATGCTTCTCGGCATTGGTGCGACTGGTACAGGAGCCCTTGCATTTATGAGAAAAAAGAAACACTAATCAAATAAGAAAGAGCGTTCATGGAAACCGAAAGGAATCTGTGGACGCTTTTTCAGTTAGGAGAACACATGAGAAATATCATTATTGTGATTGCTCTTCTGGGAGCAGCAATAATTTTTACAGTTGTGTATTGCCTGATTGCTGCCGGAAGTCAGGCGGAGAAAAAACTGACAGAAATCATGAGAAAAGAGGAAGAACAGAATGAAGACAAATAAAGATCTGGTAATTGAACCAAATGCATCCCTACAGACAGAAAATATACCAGTGAAAAGCCGTGGTCCTGTAAGTACTGCTACTGGTGGAAGGGAAGAACAAAGGATGCGGACTGAAACAGTGTCATTATCTGATCCCGGAAAAAGAAAAGAAAAGAGAATCAGCTGTTTCTAATAAGTGTAATGGCTGCCCTTATGGAAAGCATGTTCCATGCATCGGTTATTGTATTGCCCGTCTTCATTCTGAAATGAGAGCAAAGAAGGGAAGTGGGTAATTGCAGGAAGAAGTAAATCAGAAAGTGATCAGCCTGAGCATTCAGGGAGCCAGAATCACTGCTAATGTGCTAAAAGCAGCCCTTCGGAAGTTCCTGGAAATGGACAACCGGAGGAAAAAAGCGTTCCAACCAGATCAAACAGGCAGAGAAGACCGGACGGGCCCAGGAGAAAGGAAGGGAGAAAGCTAGACAGAAGATTGAGAGAAAAAGCCTCATGGAAAGCAGACTATCAAGCAGCTGACAGACAGGGAGTACAGCTCAGTAATATTCAAGATCACTGATCAGAATATCAAGTCCTTTGACCGTGTGGCCAGAAAGTACGGGATTGATTACAGCCTGAAAAAAGAAGTCGGTGCGGATCCACCGAAATATCTGGTGTTCTTTAAGGCGAAGATGTGGATGTGATGACAGCTGCATTCCGGGAATATGCAGGAGTAGAACTGAAAAAGAAACAGGTGAAGAAGCCATCTGTCAGAAAGAAACTGCAGAAAGCAGTCCAGAGAAAAGCAAAGCATCGCCAGCGTGTGAAGCAGAGACAAAAGTCAGAGGGCAGGAACGATGATGCGGGAGAAATTACAGAAGGTCCAGATCAAGAGGCTGGTGATCTTGAATCTCCCATATCTTATCTTCTATGTGGCAGATAAAGGATCCTGGCTGTACCGGCATTGCCTGGGAGAAAGCATGGTGCAGAGACTTGGCGTGATGCTGGTCAATTTCCGGCTGGCATTTTTAAGCTGGCTGCCAAGTTTGCATCTACAGGATCTGACGGTTGGAATCATGATTGCAGGATGTATGAGGCTAGTTGTTTATTACCGCTCCAAGAATGCAAAGAAATTCCGCCAGGGCGTGGAGTATGGATCTGCAAGATGGGGAACCAGAAAAGACATCGAACCATTCATGGACCCAGTCTTTGAAAACAATGTCATTCTGACAGAAACGGAACGTCTGACCATGAACAGCAGACCAAAAGCTCCCAAGTATGCCAGAAATAAAAATGTGATTGTTATCGGCGGATCCGGTTCTGGTAAAACAAGATTCTATGTGAAGCCAAACCTGATGCAGATGACAGATCACGTGTCCTATGTGGTCACTGATCCGAAGGGAACGATCATTGTAGAATGCGGGAAGATGCTAGTAAATGGTGGCTACCGGATTAAGGTGCTAAATACGATCAATTTTAAAAAGTCCATGCATTACAATCCATTCCATTATATCCAGAGTGAGAAAGATATCCTGAAACTGGTCAATACCATTATTGCAAATACCAAAGGAGAAGGTGAAAAATCAACCGAAGATTTCTGGGTGAAGGCCGAACGTCTGCTGTACTCTGCACTGATTGGATACATCTGGTATGAAGCGCCGGAAGAAGAACAGAATTTTTCTACACTGCTGGAATTCATCAATGCCAGTGAAACGAGGGAAGAAGATGAAGAATTTAAAAATGCAGTGGATGAACTGTTTGAGGAACTGGAAGCAGAAGATCCGGAGCACTTTGCTGTCCGTCAATATCGTAAATATAAGCTTGCAGCGGGCAAAACTGCGAAGATCGATTCTGATTAGCTGTGGTGCCAGACTTGCTCCATTCGATATTCAGGAATTAAGAGAAATCATGTCTTACGATGAGATGGAACTGGATATGATCGGAGATCAGCGAACCGCCATGTTCGTTATCATCAGTGATACCGATGACACATTCAACTTTGTGGTAGCGATCATGTACACCAGCTCTTTAACCTGCTTTGTGATAAAGCGGATGATGAGCATGGAGGCAGATTACCATACCATGTGCGTCTGCTACTGGATGAGTTCAGTAATATCGGACAGATTCCAAAATTCGACAAATTGATTGCTACGATCCGAAGCAGGGAAATCTCCGCTTCTATCATTCTGCAGTCACAATCTCAGCTGAAAACCATCTATAAGGATGCTGCTGAGACGATCACAGGTAACTGTGACACTGTTCTTTTCCTTGGTGGAAAAGAAAGTTCCACCTTGAAAGAAATATCCGAAACGCTTGGGAAAGAAACAATTGATCTGTACAACACATCAGACACCAGAGGCAGCAACCGGTCCTATGGGCTGAACTATCAAAAGACAGGAAAAGAACTGATGAGCCGGGATGAACTGGCGGTCATGGATGGAGATAAATGTATCCTGCAGCTCCGTGGAGTACGGCCGTTCCTGAGCAATAAGTATGATATCACCAAGCATAAGCGCTACAAGGAACTGGCAGATTATGACAAGAAAAATGCTTTTGATGTTGAAAAATATCTGGAACACCGGCTGGTCGAAAGATGCAGAGTTTGAATTGTATGAATGCAATGTAACAGAAGAAGAGATAGCGGCTGTTGAAGCCGAGAAAGGAGAAAAAGATGAAACTTAGTATAAGCAAAATAAAAAAGAGAACCAAGTGAAAAAATTATAAAAAAAGAGTTATTCAAATACAAATTAAAACACTGGTTTGAATCGATGGATGTAGATGAATTATCTGAATACCTGGAAATTGAGACAGGTGATATAAGCGTGATCAGATACGCGATGGAAACATATGCAGACAAACTATTTGATTATGTCGAAGAGAACAAAGAAATGCTTCTGAAAGCGAGTGGAAAGACTGAGAATGAAGAAGAGTTGTTCAGTCTAAAAATAGGTGTTTTTGATCACCAGGGAATATGTCTGGATTATGAAGCAGGGGAAGTACTTGAAGACAAAATTAGCTTTTCAGAAGGAAAAGAACTTTGGCTTCTGGAAAATGGAGATTTTGTAGTAATCTGTTGTATTGGATATGAGGGTACTGATGGTAGTGCAGAGTATCGATATTTGGATCACAAACTTTCCAATTTTGAAGAAGCGGGTGTAGATATGGACAGATTTATGTTGTGCCTAGATAAACTCCTGTAAAGAAGGAGGCAGCATGAATAAATGGATTCGTGCCCCCTGTATCAGACAGGGGGTATCAAAAGGTCTGAATAAATGGGAAAGGAGAGAGCCAAACGCTTACAGACCATAAGAAAAAAGCGTTTGTTCGGAAAACAAAATGGAATTTTTTACTAGTGCTATCAATATCCTTCAGACACTGGTCATTGCTATTGGTGCAGGCCTTGGTGTCTGGGGAGTAATCAACCTGATGGAAGGTTACGGTAATGACAATCCTGGCGCGAAAAGTCAGGGAATTAAGCAGCTGATGAGTGGCGGCGGTGTAATCCTGATTGGAGTTCAGCTTGTTCCAAAATTAAGTGGACTATTTGGTTAAGAGAAAGGAGTAGAGATCCATGTTCAGTCAAATTTTTGATGCGATTGAGGAATGGATGAGGGGACTCCTGACCGGGATGATCAATTCCAACCTGGACCGGATGTTTACCGATGTCAATCAGAAGACCGGTGAGATTGCAAGCCAGGTTGGACAGACCCCGCAAGGGTGGAACAGCAGTATATTCAGCATGATCGAAAATCTGTCAAATTCAGTGATCATGCCGATTGCGGGTATCATTATCACGTTTGTTCTCTGTTATGAGTTGATTTCCATGCTGACAGAGCGAAATAATATGCATGATATTGATACATGGATGTTCTTTAAATATTTTGTAAAAATGTGGATCGCCGTCTATCTGGTGAGTAATACATTTACAATCACGATGGCGGTATTTGACGTAGGACAGCATGTGGTGAATTCTGCAGCCGGTCTGATTACGGGAAGTACCGCCATTGATATTTCCTCCGCTTTGACGGATCTTTCCAGTACGCTGGAAAGTATGGAAATCGGAGAACTTGTTGTACTGGCGTTGGAAACCCTTCTCGTCAGCTTCTGTATGAAGATCATGTCTGTACTGATCACAGTGATCCTGTATGGACGTATGATAGAAATTTACCTTTATACCTCAGTCGCACCGATTCCGTTCGCTACCATGAGTAACCGGGAGTGGGGACAGATCGGAACCAATTATTTCAGAGGACTCTTTGCCTTGGCATTTCAGGCATTTCTGATGATGGTGTGTGTTGCAATTTACGCAGTGCTAGTAGCAGGCATCCAGTATTCAGATAATCTGAGTTCTTCATTATTTGGCGTGATGGCTTACACCGTGATCTTGTGTTTCAGTCTATTTAAGACCGGATCTTTAAGTAAGTCCATATTTAACGCACATTAAACTACAGGAAGGAGTGAAAAATCATGGCATATGTCAGTGTACCGAAAGATTTAACGAAAGTAAAGAATAAAGTGGCATTTAACCTTACGAAAAGACAGTTAATCTGTATCGGAATTGGAGCCGCAGTTGGAATCCCCAGTTATTTCTTTGCAGAAATGCACTTGGAAACAGCAATGCAAAGCAACGATCATGGTTCTGGTAATGTTACCGGCATTTTTGTTTGCCATGTATGAAAAAGACGGGATGCATCTGGAAGATGTTCTGATGCACATGATCAATGTAAAAATGATCCGTCCATCTGTAAGAAAATATGAAACAGAAAATTATTATGAATCTGATCCGGATATGAAGAATCAGGTTCATGACCAACGAAAACCGAAAGGAGGAAAAACGGTTGCGAAAAAAGAAAACTAAGAATGAAAAATACAGGAAGAAAAACGCAGACAGAAAAAGCTTTCCGTTCAGCAGTCCATTGCCTATAAAGAGATGGGAAGGGATGGTATCTGCCGTGTGCAGGGAAAGATTTATTCCAAATGTATCCGCTTTTATGATATTAACTACCAGTTGGCACAGAACGAAGATAAGAATGCCATTTTTGAAAACTGGTGTGACTTCCTCAATTATTTTGACAGCAGTATCCGGTTCCAGCTGAGCTTTATCAATCATAAGAGCAGCATGAAAGAATTCGAGCAGGTTATTCAGATCCGTCCGCAGAACGATGCTTTTGATGATGTCCGTATGGAATACGCAAAGATGTTGAAAAAGCAGCTGGCAAAAGGAAATAACGGTTTGGTGAAGACGAAATATATCACCTTTGCCATCGAAGCGGAAAATATCCGGGAAGCAAAGCCAAAGCTGGAGCGTATTGAGTCTGATATTCTGAACAACTTCAAGATCCTTGGAGTTCCGGCATATCCGCTGAATGGTGTAGAACGGTTACAGATCCTGTATGAAACATTTAATCCGGATGTGATAACAGATTTTCAATTTGATTATGGATCTATGATCAAGACTGGACTCAACACCAAAGATTATGTAGCACCGACCAGCTTTGTATTCAAGGACAGAAATACATTCCATATGGGAAATACCATTGGAGCAGTTTCTTATCTGCAGATTCTGGCACCGGAGCTTACAGATAAGATGCTGGCAGAATTTTTGGATATCGATAAGAACCTGATCGTCAACCTGCATGTGCAGTCTGTGGATCAGATGAAGGCAATCAAGCTGGTAAAAAGCAAAGTGACGGATATCAACCGTATGAAAATTGAAGAACAGAAAAAAGCAGTAAGAGCCGGATACGATATGGATATCATTCCATCGGATCTTAACACGTATGGCGGAGAAGCTAAGCGTCTGTTAGAAGACCTGCAGTCACGAAATGAGCGTATGTTCCTTGTAACAGCGCTCTTTTTAAATACAGCAAAGACAAAGCAGGCTCTGGAGAATGCAATCTTTCAGACAGCGGTATTGCACAGAAATATAACTGTGTGTTGAAACGTCTGGATTATCAGCAGGAAGAAGGACTTATGAGCAGTGTTCCTTTGGGAGTTAATCATATTCCACATCAAGCGTGCACTGACCACGACCAGCACTGCTATTTTTGTACCGTTTACCACTCAGGAGTTATTCATGGCAGGAGAATCCCTTTATTATGGATTGAATGCCCTCAGTAATAACATGATCATGGTGGACAGAAAGAAACTGAAAAACCCGAATGGACTGATTCTTGGTACCCCGGGATCTGGTAAGTCCTTTGCAGCAAAAAAGAGAGATTACCAATGCGTTTTTTGTTACGAAGGATGACATTATCATTGGAGATCCGGAAGGAGAATATTATCCGCTGGTACATGCACTTGGCGGACAGGTCGTACACATCTCACCGACCAGTAAGGATTATATCAATCCGATGGATATCAATATGGATTATTCCGATGATGACAATCCACTTGGAGTGAAATCCGATTTTGTCCTGTCTTTATGCGAGCTGATCATGGGAAGCAGGGATGGAATTGAAGCAGAGGAAAAATCAGTGATCGACCGCTGTCTTCCACTGGTGTATCAGAAGTACTTTGCAGATCCAAAGCCGGAAAATATGCCGGTTCTCGGTGACCTGTATGACTGTCTCAGGGCTCAAAAAGAACCGCAGGCCCAGAGAATTGCAACAGCGTTGGAAATCTATGTCAATGGATCACTGAAGGTATTCAATCATCGGACCAACGTGGAACTGAATAACCGGATTGTCTGCTTTGATATCAAAGAGCTTGGAAAACAGCTGAAAAAGATTGGGATGCTGATTGTACAGGATCAGGTGTGGAACAGAGTTACCATCAACCGTGGTATCAAATCTACCAGGTACTATATCGATGAATTCCATCTTCTGCTCAAAGAAGAACAGACAGCAGCTTACTCCGTAGAAATATGGAAGAGATTCAGTAAATGGGGAGGCGTACCGACTGGAATCACACAGAATATCAAAGATCTTCTTGCCAGCAGGGAAATTGAAAATATCTTTGAGAACAGTGATTTTATCCTGATGCTGAACCAGGCTGCAGGTGACAGACAGATCCTTGCAAAACAGTTGAATATTTCCCCGTATCAGTTGTCTTATGTGACGAATTCCGGCGAAGGAGAAGGACTTCTGTTCTATGGGACAACCATTATTCCGTTCAAAGATAAGTTCGATAAATCATTGAAACTATATAGCTTGATGACAACAAAACCGGAGGAAGTTGAAAAACGAGAAAAAGAAATGGAGGCGGAAAAACATGAAGGAAAGAGATAAAATCCAATTCAATGTTTGAAGGGGGAAAAATCCTTATATCCAGACCGCGCATCTGGAAAATGGAAAGATGATTTATCTGGTAAAGACAGTTGACGATGACCATCATCTTTATGAGCTGCCACCAGAAATCCAGAATATTGTTCTTGACTGGGTGTTCTGGAATTTTTATCCGGCACAGAAACTTTATCCACACAGTAGCAGCTATGGCTTGAAGCATGTGTTGCAGAGACGTACACAGATTCATCTGCACAACAATCAGTTCAAGGAGGCTATGCTGATCAATGGTTTCTGGCCGAGAGATCCGAGTGAATTGAACTGGGTATTTCATATCCAGGCGAGCTCTCCAGCAATCAGGACACAGGCAGATGGATACTCAGGACTTCCCATTATTGGCAGGCAGGATTTGAACCGGTACGGAAAGAGAAAGTGGTGCTAGGGAGGTGATGACCTATAGCCGGAAAAGAATTTAAAGGCAAAGATAAAAAGGTCGCAAAGATGACCAGGGATGGTCTGACAGAAGAAAATCTTCGTGATGGAACAGTCAGAGATATCAGCCATAAAAGCAGAGGACGACCGGAAGATACAAGTGAGACATTTGTTCCAGAAAGAGAGCGAAAAAAGAAAAAGCCTCTGAGAAAGCAGATTCCGCAAAAGGAAAGCGACTGCAGAATGACAGAATCAGGAAATCATCCATCCGTCAGGAAACAATGGAGCAGACGACAGAGAATGCTGTGGAAGCAGAAACAGAGAAAAAGTATCTGGATATCGTAAGAAACTCCATCAGCATGAAAAGATTCCTGATGATACGGATTTCACTAGCCAGAAGAAAAAAGCATCAGGAAGAAACAGCTGCAAAAGCAGATGACCAAAGAACAGGCAAAAGCCGGAAGATTATCCTTTGATGATGAAGGAAATCAGATGGTGAAAGGTGCTGGCATGAAACCGGGAGGGACAGCCGGGAAGTACATTGCCACACAAGCTGTTATATCTGGCATGAAAGCAGTCACTTCCGAAGAGGAAGAAACAGATGATAATGCAGGTGTGGAAAGTGCCAGATTCGCAGAACGGGAAGCGGAAGCAGCTATTCAGGGTCTGCGTCATGCACAATTCCGAAACAGGAGAACGGATGTAAAAACTCATCGTAGAGGATACCGTGCATCCACAGTGGAAAAGAAGCTGAAATTTGGCTCTCCCGAAAGTATGGAGGGTGTCAGATATGGATTTGAAAGTGCTGAGTCCATAAAGAAAGCGGAACAAAAGAAGCATTTCTATAACCGATTTTTCCAGAAAAAACGATATAAAGATGCTTACCGGGCTGCCAGAGCCGGAAAATCCGCTGGCAGTCTGGGTGGAGCAACAATCATTGCCGGTGTCGAGAACATGACGGTAAAAGCAAAGATCGCCTTGAAAGAGATCATAAAGCGTAATCGTGCCATGTTCGCAGGCATCGGTATTTTTTCGTTTTTGTTTCTGATCATATCGGTATCATTGGGAAGCTGCAGTGCATCCATTCAGGGGGCAGGTTCTGTGATCGGTATTACAACCTATCCAAGCAGTGATCAGGATATCTATGCAGCTGAGAATGCTTATACCGCCTTGGAGAATGCACTGAATCAGCAGATCAATGAGATGGAATCCAAACATCCGGAATATGACGAGTATCAGTACAACATTGCTGAGATTGGTCATAATCCATACCATCTTATCTCGTATCTTACCGCAAAATACGGGGATTGGACGTATGAAGATGTTGAAAATGAAGTGAAAGATCTATTTGAAGCGCAATACCATCTGAAAACAGAAGGGAAAACAGAGACAGTAACTGAAAGGAAAACGGTCAGGGTTGGTGAATCTCTGGGACAGGTAGTGACCAGTGGTTATTGCAGTTGTCCAATCTGTTGCGGTGTATGGTCAGGTGGACCGACAGCCAGTGGAGTCTATCCGACAGCAAATCACACGATTGCTGTAGATGCTTCCAATCCATTTGTACCGATCGGAACGAAGGTAGTAATGAATGGTGTGGAATACACAGTTGAAGATACCGGAGCCTTTGCAAGATATGGTGTACAGTTTGATGTTTATTATGCAAATCACAGCGAAGCACTGGCACATGGACATCAGACTTGGGAGGCATTTATCGCAGATGATAACGGAAGCCGGGAAGTGACAGTGACCAATACCAGTACCAAAAAGATTCTGTATGTGACGCTGACAAATGGAGGTTTTGATGCAGTAGCAAAAGCGAATCTAAATGCAGAACAGCTGATTATTTACAATGCCCTGAACACGACCTATGGAAATCGTAACTATCTGTGGGATGTGAATAACATTTCCAGTGGAGCAGGCGGTGATGGAATGAGCTATGAGATTCCACCGGAAGCACTGCAGGATGAAGAGTTTGCCAGAATGATTCATGAGGCAGAAAAGTATCTGGGTGTTCCGTATGTGTGGGGCGGTTATTCCCCATCTGGTTTTGACTGTTCAGGCTTTGTGTCATATGTCATCAATCACTGTGGTAATGGCTGGAACTATGGACGATTGACCGCGGATGGATTAAGAGGTGTATGTACTTATGTATCACCGGGAGAAGCAAAACCAGGAGATCTGATCTTCTTCCAGGGAACGTATAACACACCCGGAGCAAGCCATGTGGGGATCTATGTGGGAAATAACATGATGATCCATTGTGGAGATCCGATCCATTACTCAAATATCAGCACATCCTACTGGCAGCAACATTTCATGTGCTTTGGAAGACTGCCATAAAGGGGTGGAAACGAAGGGAGGTGAAAGTTTGAATAAAAAGATAAAAAAATATCAGGATGAGATTGCCAAGACAGAGAAAAAGATAGCTGAATTACAGCAGTATCTGAAAGGTGTTCAGACAGCATTAAAGCAGGAAGAAGACAATGAGATGATCCGATGTATCCGTGGCATGAAGATGGAGAGCGGTCAGTTGTATGAACTGCTGGATGGTATTCAGAACGGAACAGTAAAATTTCAGGTAAATCAGGAGTCTGACTGTAAAGGAGCAGGCTCTTTTGTATTCACAGAAAATGTAAAGAAGGAGGAATATCGGAATGGTGAAATGGAAGAAAATGAATAAGAAAATGGCAGGAATTATGCTGGGAGTCATGATGCTTTTTACTGCATCAACCACAGCATTTGCCTATGTGGATGAATCGGCAGAGGCATCCAAAGTGGAGAAACTCAGACGGAACAGTCAACAGACAAAGAAGAGAAAAAGGACGAGGCGACAAACACAAACGAGGTGCTGCCGGAAGATGGAACAGACAAGGGAACTGCATTTACGACACCTGGCAATGGTGAAGTCAAGGATGACATTACCGATGATTCCACAAAGGAATTTCTTACGGTTACAACGAAGAATAACAACACTTTCTATATCGTGATCGACCGTAGTGCCACATCACAGAATGTCTATATGTTATCCCAGATTGATGAGAATGATCTGTCCGAGTTTCTGGATAAAGATAGCACTGCAGCAGTCGTAACGCCACAGACAGATAAATCAAAGGTAGTGCTGGATGAAACTAAATAATGAGGATATGACAAAGGAAGCTACCATTGATCCGGAGAAAACAGCATCTGCAAAAACCAATATGGGTGCAATGGCAACAATCCTGATTTTGGCTCTCGGCGGTGTGGCAGCTTACTACTACTTCAAGATCTATAAACCTAAAAAAGAGGAAGATGAGGATGATCAGCCGGAAGGTTTGGAAACAGGTGGACTGGAAGAAGTTCCGGATGAGGAAGAGTCTGAAGACGAAGATTTTGAAGAAAATGAAAAATAAATAAACTTTTTTAGCGGAGGGCTGTAAAACATGCTCTCTCCGTTTCGTTATATGAAGGAGGTAATACATCATGTATTTAGTAATTGCAGAAAAACCAAGTGTATCAAGAGCAATTGCGGAAGTGATTGGAGCACAGGAAAGAGAAGAAGGCTTTTTACAAGGAGTAGATTGTATCGTCAGCTGGTGCTTCGGACATCTGGCGGAATATGTTTCGCCGGATGCTTACGATGAGAAATTTAACCAGTGGAGATATGAAGATCTCCCGATCATCCCGAAAGACTGGAAAGTTACAGTCTCAGAAGATAAGAAAGACCAGTTTTATATCTTAAAAAGACTGCTCAACAGTCCGGAAATTGAATACGTCGTCAATGCCTGTGATGCCGGACGTGAAGGAGAATTGATCTTCAAACATGTCTATGACTTATCCGGAAGTAAAAAGCCGGTGAAACGATTATGGATCAGTTCTCTGGAAGATTCAGCAATCCTTGATGGAATGCAGCATTTGAGATCCGCAGAGGAATACAGCCATCTGGCCGAAGCTGCTGTATGTAGGTCTCAGGCTGACTGGCTGGTAGGAATGAATGCGACCAGAGCTTATACTACGAAATACTTCAAAAAGCTGACAGTTGGAAGAGTTCAGACACCAACACTTGCCATGCTGGTGGAGCGTGCCGGACAAATCAGCAATTTCCAGAAAGAAAAGTATTTCAATGTAGAACTGGATTGTGACGGAATTCCGGCAATCAACAGAAAAATTTTTGATTTAAATGAAGCTAAACAGTTAAGAAGTAGATGCCAGGGTAGTGAAGCGGTTGTTACGGCAGTAAACGAGACGGAAAAGAAAGTAAAAGCACCAAAGCTTTATGATCTGACAACATTGCAGAGAGAAGCCAACCGCATCTACGGAATGACAGCTAAACAGACATTGGATACCGCTCAGAGCCTGTACGAACTGAAGCTGATTACTTACCCAAGAACGGACAGTCAGTATCTGACAGAGGATATGGAACAAACAGCAAGAAATGTGATTCCTCAGATCCATGAGAAATATCAGCTGACCGGTCCGTTTGATCAGCCGGAGCAGCCAGATGTGAAGAAAGTCATGAATAACAGCAAAGTGACGGATCACCATGCAATTATTCCGACAGTGGAGCTGGCATCTAGCCATCTGGATGAGCTGAAATCCTGGGAAGAAAAGATTCTGTTTCTGATTGCAGTGCATACGATCATGGCAATGTCACATTTTACCAGAAACAGAGATTGAAGTGGAATGCCAGGGAGAAATCATGGCAAAAGGAAAACTGTGTTGCAGGATGGATGGAAACTCTTTGAAAACTGCTTCAAGAATAAGGATCGCATGGCAATCGTAGATCCGGATCAGGAAATGAAAGAGAGGATGCCGGACAGACTTTCTATGCCAGGAAAAGACAGAACATTTTACATCGCCACCAAAACCATACAGTGAAGATACTCTCCTTTGCAGCAATGGAAACTGTTGGAAATAAGGAATTCGATGAAGACACAGAAAAGAAAGGATTAGGAACTCCGGCAACAAGAGCTGGTATCATCGAAAAACTGATCTATTCCCAGTATGCCATCCGAAAAGGGAAACAGATCCTTCCAACAGATGATGGAAAAGTCCTTGTGGAGATCCTTCCAGACTTCCTGAAATCCGCAAGTATGACTGCAGAATGGGAAAATCAGCTGCTTTTGATGGAACATGGAGAAATTGCACCGGAACAGTTTATGACTGGGATCAAAAATATGCTCACCATGATGCTGAATGGATGTGATGCGATCTCCGAAGAAGAAACTAGAAGATTCCAGACAAAAGAAAGCATCGGAACATGTCCAGTCTGTGGCAGTCTGGTGTATGAAAGCAAAACCAAATTTCTATTGCAGCAACCACGACTGCCATTTTGCACTTTGGAAAGAAAACAGATACTTGCAGAGCATGGAAAAGAAACCATGGATAAAAAGTATGGCTGCAGAACTTCTGAAAAACGGAAGTGTACACGTAAAAGACCTGTACTCCAGAAAGAAAGATCTGTACTTTGAGGCAGATCTTCATATGGAAGCAGATGAAACCGGAAGGGTGAATTTCTCTTTATCCTTTCCAAAGAAGAAACTAAAAAGCAAAAGAAGATAGAACAACAGATTAGAGGAGGACACGAAGATGAATTTTAATGATTTTGTAAATGAAGTAAAGGACAATATCAAACTCTTTTTACCGAGAGATTATGAGAATGCAGAAGTATCAGTGATGGAGTATCTGAAACTGAACCGTGCCTATACGGGACTGGTGGTAAGAAAAGAAGGTGAGATGCTTACGCCGACGATCAATCTTAACCAGCTGTACGAGCATATAACACACAGCCTGGCGTAACAATGGAAACTGTATGCAGAAAGATTGCAGACATGGTGAGTGTGGCACCGATACAGGTTGATCTGAAATCCATCTTGAATTATGAGGATGTGAAAGACAAGTTGTTTATCCGTGTGTCATCAGCCGAAGCAAATAAGGAAGTCCTCGAAATTGTGCCACACCAGCTAAAGGAAGATCTTGCAATTACCTATCATGTGGCAGTAGGTAAGAATCAGGATGGTTTAAGTTCCATGCTCATTACAAATGAAATGATGAAGGAATATGGAGTGACACAGGAGCAGATTCATGAAGATGCTATAAAAAGTTCACCGCATGTCATGCCCCCAGAGGTGTCAAGTATGGGTGCATTGATCGATGAAATGTACCAGAAAAATATTCTCATGCTGACACCGGATGAGCGTGAAATGCTGCAGGAAACATTGCAGGAATCCAGTGAGATGCCGACATTCTTTGTTGTTACAAATACAGAAAGAATTGATGGGGCTGGTGTGATCTTTTATCCGGAATTTATGGATAACATGGGGAACTTCTGGGAAATGATTTCTTCATTTTGCCATCATCCATCCATCAAATGCTGATCTTACCGGATGACGGGCAAGTGGATGCGGAAATGTTAAGAGATATGGTAAAAGAAGTTAATGCCACGCAGGTAGCACCAGCAGAACGTCTTACGGATGAGGTCTATCACTACGATATGAAAGGATCATGTATTTGAAAAAGCGGACAGATTCACAGAACGTCAGAAAGAAAAAGCAGCACAGGCTGTAAAAACAGAGAAAGATGGAAAAGAGCAGCCGGAGCAGAAACCAAAAGCAAAGAAACACGATATGGAACTCTAATAAAAAATAATCATCTCGTCAACTAATAAAAGCCCAGTGCGGCATAAGCACAATGTCGTGGGGCGTTTTTGGATAAAGGAGTGATTATGACAGAACAAAAACAAAACTACTACTATTCCACTGCCGGTCCAGGGAAAAGATATGGACAGCATTATGCAGTCACTGGAATCCGGTGTGGAAGAACTTTTTATTTACAAGTAACCGCTATCAGGAATTTCTTAAAACCATGGCAAAGTTTCACAATTATTCCTTTAACAATACAATGCTGATCGCTATGCAGCGACCGGATGCCACACTTGTTACCAGCTACAAAAACTGGCAGTCCATGGGTAGACAGGTCATGAAAGGTGAAAAAGGAATTACAATCATTGCACCGGCACCTTATAAGAAAATGAAGGAAAAAGAGGTTCTGGATGAAAATCAGCGACCGATCATGGGAACCGATGGAAAACCTAAGACTGAACAGGTGGAAGTTACGGTTCCGCATTTTAAAGCAGTTACCGTCTTTGATATTGCTCAGACATCCGGGGAACCAATCCAGACACTGGCACCGGAAATGTTGACAGAAGCGGTAAAAGACTTTGATTCTTTCATGCAGGCAATTCAGAGAATCTCCCCAGTGCCGATTCGATTCGATGAGATTGATGGCAGTGCCAATGGATATTATCACAATGCAGATAAGGAAATCGTGATCAAAAAAGGACTCAGTGAAAGTCAGACCTTAAAGACTGCCATTCATGAAACCGCTCATGCAAAACTGCATGACAGAGAGATCATGGAAAGCCTTGGAGTGGAAAAGGACCGACTGACAAAAGAGGTAGAGGCTGAATCCGTTGCTTATTGTGTATGTTCTTCTTTTAATCTGGACACATCGGAATATAGTTTCCCTTACATCGCAGGATGGAGCAGTAATCGGGAAATGAAAGAGATGAAAGCCTCCATGGATACCATCCGACAGACCGCCAGAGAAATGATCGATCAACTGACAGAAAAACTGGAGATTGCTCTTGAAGAAAAGCAGAAAACAGAATTACATGAAAAATACGGGATTCTGGTAGATGCGGTGGAAGCAGCTGGATACCGCTATGATTATCGGGAAAGCGAACCGGGACATATTGTACTGGCACCGGATGGGACGCATGAAATTGCTGGGTATCTGCAGTTTGAATCATGGGGAGATATCAAAGACTGGCTGGAAGATACGATTGCAGAAGGAACGGATATTTCGGAAAGAGTTGATCGGGCTTTGTACCCATTTAAGTATGACTATACCTTAGAGGAAGAAATGTTCAGAGGGAATGGTGACCGCTATGCGATTTATCATGTGGATGAAGGCACACCGGGAAAACAACATTTATTTATGAATATGGCAATGGTCAAAGAAGATGGCATTACAATCGATGCAGCAAATTATAAGTGTGTCTATTCCGGCAGATTACATGAAAATGAAAAGCTGGATGATTTGTACGCTATGTTCAACGATAATCCACCGGCAGATTATAAAGCACATTCTATGTCGGTCAGTGATGTTATCATTACAAACCGAGGTGGGGATATACAGGCATATTACGTGGATCGATTTGGATTTGCAGAACTTCCAGACTTTGCAGCACAAAGAGAAAAAATACTCGATATTGTCCCGGAAATAGAAAATGCGGATTATGAAAATGATCTTACATGTATCAGCTTTTATGCGGCTGAATGTGCTGAATTTCCTGTAATGGGTGAAGTACATTATGACCTGACATTATCGGAAGCATTGGAAGCTTATGAGAAAATCCCATCAGAACGAATGCATGGACTGAAATGTGTAGGTTTTGACCTCAAGGACGGAAGTGATTATGAAGGAATGCAGAGTCTGATGATTGAAGGAAAAATACAGAAAGAATTTTTGAATTCGATTCCTGGATTTAGAGAAAATTCTTATGTGCAAAATGCAATCAGTCGTGTGGAAAAATACCTGGAAGAGAGGCATCCAAATGTGGAAAACCCTCTGGAATCCAAAAGAAAGTGGATAACGGAAAAAATGTAAGCGAAGAAAAAAATGAGAAGGATCTGAATATACAGATGAAACCAATACCGAAAAAGAAAAGGGGGGAAATGTGCCTATGAGAAACGTAAACCTGGAAGAAAATGAATTTACTATTACTGCAATCTTCCAACAGCGCACAAAGGAAGAAACAATCCAAACACTGAAAGAAGCTTTGGAAGTTTTGGAACAGGAAGAAAGTGATCCTGAGAATGATGAAATAATTGAGATTATTAATTCCACTGTTGGAAAATTACAGCAGATTGAAGACAGATACTATTATTCGCTGGATCTGAATTATTATTTGAACAACCTGGAGGATGATGCCTATGATCAAGAGGCAAGACAGCAGAATGTGTCGATTACTGTCGAAAATTACCGATTAATCTCGATTCATGAAATGCAGGAAAATGAAAAAGTCGCTGACATCTGGAAACGGACGAAAAATCAATGCGAAGTCAGTGACGTGCTCGTATTGAACAAGAGTGGAGAAATCAGCTGCTACTATGTAGATGAGAACTATCCACAGTATCTGGCCGGATTTATTCGTATCAACACATCCGGTGCACTGATCACTATGGAAACTGAGAATTATCAGATTGATGGGAAAAAGGGGAACTGGATTGCAACAGACACCGTCATTATTGATGGAAAACAGTTTTATTTGATGGAACATCAGGTATACCGAGATCAGGCCCAGGGTGTTATCCTGGATGCTTATGGAAAAATGGTTGTCGAAGAATGTAAGAAATTCGACGAAAAAACAAAACAAAAGATCCATGATTACATTCAACAGCAGGCACCGCTAAATTCAGTCGAACAGTTAAAACAAGATGGTAAAATCCGTCTGGAACATTACCAGAAGTTCTACCAGAACGGCACTTATGAACGAAGCAAGCTAATTATGATATGGTGGACGGTCTGGTAAATAATCAGAAGAAGAATCCAGAAAAGATCTCTAATGCCCGCAGCAACAAACAGACGTCCCGAAATCAACAGGATAGCAAACCTAAGAAACGAAGATCCGTGATTAAACGACTGCATCAGAAACAGATTGCTATTGCTCGTCGGTCCGGAAAGCCGATACCAAAGTACCTGGATCAGGAAATGGAAAGAAAGCGGGGGTAGAATATGCGAAGGTTAAAGTGTGAAAAAGAAACGATTATTCTGACCAATGAAGATGATGGATTCTATGATGTGTATACCTTCAATCAGAGCTTGCAGAAACGGTTGAGGTCTTTTGCGGAGAAGTATCCGGATGATTGCTGGTTGAAAGAATCTTCTTAGGATGGCAGTGAAACGTATATGATCAAAAAAGGGCGGTTATCATTGAATTTAAGACCACCCTATTCCAAGGATAGGATTCATAAAGCAACCGAACGAATTATTGAAGAACAGAAAGAGCAATCGAAGGATTCATAGAATGCGATTTAAGAGAAAAAAAGCCTCATGACCATGAGAAAAAAATGAAAGCAAAAATACGTTAGCTGGTAAAGTGTATAGGCTCAAAAGGGAAAGTGCCCTTTTGGGCCTTTTTAATTTAAAATAGTTCTAAAGAACAAGTTAACAATCTGTAGATTCTGTATGTTTTAAAGATCAATCGTTATACTAATTTTAGACCGAATTATCGTTCTAAAGGAGGTGTCACAATGGATTTAAAGGCGGTTGGTCAGAGAATAAAAGCTGCAAGGGAAGCTAAGAATCTTACACAAGAAGAATTGGCAGGACTGGTAAACTTGAGTCCAACTCATGTAAGTGTTATAGAGAGAGGACTGAAAGTAACAAAACTTGATACTTTTATTGCGATTGCAAATGCATTAGATGTTTCAGCAGATACACTATTGATTGATGTTGTGACACATTCGGTTACGGCGTTACGAATGAATTATCTGAAATGATAGAGAAACTACCTAAAGAAAAGCAACAGAGAATTATCAATGCGGTGAGAGCATTGGTGGAATAAATACATGAATAAGAAGATGGAAGGGCTTATTGCTCTTCTTTTTTATTTGGTTTAACGTGAAAATATGATATAGTAGTTCTAAAGACTTATATATAATTCTAAGGAACTTAATAAAATGAAGAAAAATAATATAACACTTGTATTTGTTGCTATCGTTTTTTCGATTATTGTTGGAATGATAATTGGAAAAAGCTTATTAAAAGTATAAAGAAGGTGAGCCAGATGTAGTTGGCAGTTTTTCTATGAATAGAGATGAGAATCTTACAGTAGTTGCTAACAGAAAAAATATTTCTGATAAAGAAGCATTTGCAAGACTGCTTTTAAAAATGTACAAAGAGAATTCATTTCATTCAATAAAATTTTCTACAGATCATGGATATGCAACCAGCCTTGATATGACCGTATATTCTTGGAAAGAAGATATCGAAGTAATCATAGTAGGTTATTCAACTCCTGTACTTCCAAACATCAGCCCCGGTTCCTCGTTCATTTTTTCCTTAAGATCCAGAACAAAATCTGCGATTAAAACGGGTCGTGATCACGAGCTGACCAACCCGGGGTGTAATATCTTTATGAATGATCTGTGTTTCGGTGCTCACGTTGCTTAGGATTGCATGGATTTCTCCACGATAACCGGAGTCAATTGGCGGAAGCTCACATACCAGTCCTTTTGCTGCCATGCTTTGCTTCGTGGAAAGACATATCCGGCAAATCCATCCGGGATGATGAGACCGAATCCAGCAGAATTCTGGCAATCTCACCTGGTGTAAAGTACAGTCATAAGGCATGAATACATCAGCACCGGCATCATTTTCATGTGGTCGGAAAGGATAGTGCTTTTCTTTCAGACCGAAATCGATGAGTTTAATTTTCATTGGGTTGCACCTCCTTCTTGATAAGCAATGGATAATCGGCTTCTAAAATATCTGACGGCATCCAGAGTCTGGAAATAGGATTCTGGCAGGACATCTGTTTTTCCATGCAGGCACTTCTTTGACAGAATGGACCTGTCAGATCCGGGAGCAAAAAGTATGGGACTCAGGCTGTATAATTTCTTCCAGATGTTGAGCATTACAATTCGAGTTTCATCTGTATTTCTACGGCAGGTCCTCTGACCAATCATATGCTTCCACTGATAAGGTGTCGCGCTGATGATCAGTACGTTTCGAAGTCCCTGAGGTGTAGCATATCCGGCTGCATCATGATCAATTCCAGCTGAAATGAGTTTTTCATAATTATCGAGATCCGACTGACAGCTTTGGCTGTAGAGTTCCCGGATGCTGCTTTCTGCTTTCAGATTCCATATGGAATAGCAAATGCAGCGTGACCGGAATAATTGCTGTACTGCAGAGAAGCACTCATGTACTTTACTTCGTTCTGATGCCGGGTAATCTGTGTCAGAAACGTCTGCTTGCACCGACGATGGCCACGGTAATGACCATAAATTTCTGAACTGTCGGATGGGAAAGTCTTGCAATGTTTTCTACTGTCTTCTGGCTGTAGGATTGATGGTAAAGATCCATTAGATCGGCCATGTTCGGGTTGTATGACCGTGTTGTGTGAGTCTGGCAGCAAAGACCATATTCTGTTCTGCTTCCCGGATCCCGTAGCAGTTCAGAATAGCTGTTTCAATGTGATCCATAGGCATGTTCCTCCTTTACCAGAGCTTTTAACAGGATCAGATAATTGATGCAGTCCGTGATTTTTTCATCCCACTGATCCATATCAAAATGAAGCAGAGTGGAATAGCACATATCGTAAAGAGATACGACATGTTTCGACATCATACCGGCCAGTGCAGCTTTCGGATCGCAGTTCTGTAATGCGGCAGCAATCTTGAATGCGCTGAACCGGTCAAGATTGTCACCAGTATATTCTTTCTTTTTATGTGCAAGAATATCAGCAGCACTTTCTCATCTTGAAGTTCGAAGACAACATTAAATTCTTCTTGTGTCATGTAATAATTCCTCCTTTGTTTGGTAATAGTTATCGTTCGAGATCTTTGGTTTTTGATTTTTCTTTCACTGGTTCTGGAATCTGCATATGGAGAATAGCATCAATATTCTGATCTGCAGTTTCCAAATCTTTTAACTTTTCTTTCAGAGATTTTATGGATTCTTTGTCTTCGGAATCTATGGTCTGCTGTTGCAGTTTTTCTTTTTTAAAGTCATTTTTAGGCTGGTCATTTTTCCATCCTGATAGAAGGACTTTAACCAGTTTCTGGCTTCTTCAAATGCCTGAATTTCCTTCGCATGTTCTTTCCGGTATTTCCTTTGATTTGCGATTTTACAAATTGGGAATAGGTTTCCTTATTTGCATAGTACTGACCGGTATAACGGATCTGATCGTTGAGAATCCTTAGATTTCGGATCGATGCTGAGCAAACTGTGTCTGCATTTCTTTCTAAGTTCCTGCTTTGCTGCAAGCAGTGTATTTTTCAAATCTGACTGCGTATCAATTCCATGTTCCTGTACATAGATAATCGTATTTGCCATTTGTTGCAGGTTGGTAAGTTTTACACGACGAGCATAAGCTGGACTCTGCATGGCTTTGACATTTGTCTGGAGATCTACAACCAGTCGCAGATGCGATCTGACGTAGAGGATAGCAATTGGATCTTTATGCAGAAATGTCTGTTCCAGATGTTGTTTCCCATATCTCGTTCCAAGTGCACGTTCAGTGATCCGCTTCTGTCGGTCAGGATGAAGGTAGCTGTATCTGCCCCGATGATCAACACAGAGATCTGAAATTGCTCAGAAGTTTAGATCTGGAATTCATCAAAGCTATCGGAAGTAGCAGCACATTCATCAATCGCATTTCGTAAATAATCTTTCTGCGTAAGGAACACAGTGGATGTTGGTTTGAGACCGTCTGCTACAATTTTCTTGATTGATTTTTCCAATTTCTCGCTGACCGGTTTTTGTGCTATATATTCTGCCTGTGTGATTTTTCTCTCAGCAGGAGCAAGTAAGATCTATCTGGTGAAGTCCTTCTTGCTGGCACCTATCCATGACTGCTTTTTTGAAAAATTTTATGAATTTATCTGTGGAACGATGCTTGTAACCGGCAGCTTCCTCATGTGGTTTATCCATATAAGGCTGCCGGTCCACTGCATCATCCTCACACTGTTTATGACGATGTGGGTATGAATATTTCCAGATTCATTATGTCCATCGGTATGTGTGACCACCAGAGCCTGGTATCCGGGAAACATCTGCTTCGCAAGCTCCAATACTGATAGCCTGTGCTCTCTCGCCGGTAAGTCCGTTTTCTGTCACATCGGCTGGATCGTAGCTGATAATGTAGTGGTGACTTTTGATATCTTCAGCGTTTCTTATTTTTGTGAAAATGAGCATTTGTCAGTTCGCATTCCTTATCAAAAGACATCGGATCACAGTTCAGACCATCCATATAAAATTCTTTTCGCAGGATGCTACGTCCGGATTCATCAACAATCTTTTTTCCGGTTTTTTCATCGTGCTCAAACAGCAGGTAGTTGATAGCAGCCGAGTAATTTGCGTTTCTGCTTTTAATGTGTTTTACGATTGCCATTCTTACCACCTGCCAGTTTCAGCACCTCTTTTCTTAGCTGGAATAAGTCTGCAATGCACTGATGGATTTCATTTTCTATAGCACGTGACTGACTGCCACCGCTGTTAAAATGCTTGGCAATCTGATTGAGATTCGATCCGATCTTTCCATATTCACTGACCAGTTTTCTGAGGTCATTCATGTCCGCAACTACTTCTACCTGGTGATAGATTTGCTTTTCTAATAGTAGCTTCCTTACATATTCGGATCGGCTAATTGAAAAACATGCTAGCCCCCTGATCTAATAAATTAAATTCGACATCTGTAAGACGTAATCCTATAAAATGTCTGTGATTCAGTTCTTTATCTTTGTTTGACAGATACTAGAAAAGTAATGACTGCTCAATTTTCTGATGATATACTATAATAAATAGTGATAGATGAACTTGAAATGATTAAGGAAGTGTATACCATGAAAAAATTTTTTGAAAATAATGTTAATCATAATTGAGCAATTTTTTTGATTTTTATAGCTCTGATAGGCATTGGGTTATTTGTTGATATTGAATATGATGACCATATTGAAAATGGTCGATATACTTATGTTCCGAAGAAGAAAATAAAGATAATGAATATGTAGAATTTACTGTGAGTAATTATGATAAAAGTGATGCAACGCTTATATATTATGACACGATTGAAGAAGCTATTCAACTTTCCACTTTGAATGATGAAAACGAGGAGCTTTCCGTTCCTGCCGATTTCCTTAACCATGTTGATGAAACTTTGCATATATGGCAAGGCGAAAATTATGATACGATTTTCTATCGGGCTGGAAATGATAACGATGATATTCAAGGCTTAGTAATGGCTCGTTGTAAAAAGCAAATACAGAGTGGACATACACAATACGCATTTATGAATGCTACACCAGTTACAACGAAACCAGATAGAATTTTGTTAGATGATATTACAGAACTCGTTCATTCTTCTTTAAAATGGAGTGATTTGCTACAAGACTTAAATCCAAATTATCCAAGCATGCGTTTTGTTTTCGGCTATGCCCATGATAAAGAAATCTATTCATTGGAAGTGGAAGGACAAAAACTAGACGGCGTAATTGAAATCAATGTATACGACAGAATTATGTATCTGTGGTATTATAATGACTTAAAAAGCAATAAAAGAGGTGACTGTTTAAGCTATTCGGTAGATGTACCTAAATAAAATGACATTTTTACATAATACTATATTATTAGTTAGGCAGACGGAGTGATCCAGACACGGTGGCAGGAAAATCTCTCAGATTTTTCTGCCATGTCTTGCAAGTGGCTGGTTCACTTTGTCTGTGAGCGAGCCTGTGGCGAGCGATTATCAAGCCCCCGTTATCTAACAAGGGGGGGCACAAAAAACAAGAAGACAATATACATTAACAAGCGGAAAATCGCTGTATTTACAAGGCGAAACCGCATTTTATAAGATGTGATATAAAAAGTATCTATTTCACAAAAAGAAAAACAATAAATTTAAACATTATAATATTTTAATTTTTGTGGTAATGATATGCAAACTTTTAGGAGGGAAGATATGGATTGTAAAATGACTGATATTATTGCTATTATTTCAAGTATCATTGCTATTGGTTATTCAATTTATTCCATAATTACTAAAAAGTTATATTCGTCAATACAACCTTGAAAAAATTTGAACATTTTTCTTTAAATCAGAGGAAAGTTTGTATTGTTTTCAATTTTATTATGACACTTATAATTGGGATAAGTGGGGTGTATATATTGCTATTATACTTATTCTAATGGGATTGAAAGCATTTATGTAGCAAATAGCAAAATTTTATAAGTGAAACGAGGTACTCTATAAAACAATTGTCAAGGAAACCGCTGGATGGCTATATAGAAAATGGATTTTTGGTTAAGGAAGAACTGTAAAATAAGATTAACGGATATTACAAAACAATTGTCAGATGGAAATAGAAAAAAGGAAGAACTTTAAGATTTGATGAAAAGAAAAAAAGAATTTATTTTATTTTATAAAAATCAGAAAAAAATCGCTAAAATTTCTGCCCGAAATAGAAATGTGGACTGGCTGCAAGTAAAGATTGCAGAAATAAAAAAGGATAAGAAGAAATTAGAACGTAAAAAATGAAAAAATGTGAATCATATAGGGAGATTGAGTTTATGGATAATGTCATTAGATTAAGTAAATTTGTAAAAAATTTAGGAATAGTAACAACAGTTCTTTTTTTTAATAATCGTACTGGTAACATTTGTTACAGGAAATATGGGGGGTTGCGATATGTTTTATGCCTTTTGTATTTTTAGGTATTGCTTTAATTTTGGCATACAAGAAACAAATAATTGTAGTAAATGAAGATGAAATTGTATTTAGCTATCTGGTTAAGAAAACTCAGCATATAAAATATAATGATATTCGTTGTATTTTAATGATTCCATTAAATGGTAGAACAGATGTCATATTAATTGATAAGATGTACAATAGACTTGTTACTCTGGAGCAAGTGTATGTAAATTATGATATTTTATATGATACACTTATAAAACATGAAATAGATCTTGTGGATTTTGGTGAGTTAGTTGAACAGAACAAAGATGTATCAAAGTATGTACCTGCTTTAAACTGGATAGAAAAGAATTTCTATAAATCTATATGTAATGAGAATACAACTATCAAAAATATGTCAAAAACAATAGAAAAAGAAAAGCGTAAAAAAACAAAGCAATTTTTAAAAAGCTTTAGGTTGGATTCTAATAATTGCTGATGCGGTAGCATTTTTTATTGGTGGCAAAACAATGTTAGTTATATTTATAATGGTTTTGATGATTACATATGCAGTGTATATAAAAATATTATCCATATATATTTATAGAAGTCACCACAAAAAAGGACAAGAACTGGCGTATCAATTACCATTTATGGGTGCAGCAATAGCAATGCTTTTTATCCCTGAATACGAGTAAACTCTTTAATTATGAATTTGGAAACTATATGAAGATTACGGCAATTATTACTGCTTTACTTGCACTGCCATTTATTATTAAATCTTTAAAAACAGATGTACCACAGAAATTTGGACGTAAACTTTCAGTTGTATTTGCTGCTTTTATAATCGCATTTACAATTAGCTTCCCAATAAATTTTTTATTTACATTTGATGGGGCAACTCATGAAATTGCAATTGTAACAGACCAAAAAGATTAGCAGTGGTAAAACTAGAGATAGAGAGTTATATGTAAGTTGTAATGGTAAAAGAGAAATATATACTGTTTCAAACAGTGAATATGAAAATACATCAATAGGCGATAGTAAAAGAATTTGTAGAAGAAAAAGTGCATTAGGATTGGAATATAGTACGATACATGATTAATATTTATTTAAAGATAAGGAAGGAATATATAAGATGAAAATATTGTTAGCAGTAGTTGGAGGATTATTATTACTGATATTCCCTTTATAGTTATGAAAAAAGAAAAGTAACAAAAAGAAGAAAATACTGATGAAGCAAGGAAAAAAATTTAATGTGTTTCTCATTTGTATGATACCTGTTCCTCTAATAGGCTTCATATTTCTTTTAATAGGGCTTAGAAGTTTTTTTATAAAATTAAATAAAGGAGAAAAAAATGTTAAAAAACAATGATATATCAATACCAGAAGCATGCTATGCAGATTTATGTAAGGTGGGTTTTTTTGAAAGAAAACAGGTTAAATTAACAATTATATGGAATGAAAAAAAATAAGCAGAAATAAACAAATACTTACACTTAAGAAGTTATATCCTGAATTAAATAAAGTGTCTACAGTTGAAAGCTATAAAATTACAAAAAACGAAGAAATGGCAATTTGCAGAGATGGGATGGGATTTGCTGTTGACTTTTCGCATAAAGCAGAAAAAAATAGTGGGGATAAAAATATTGTTAGAAGAATAACTAAAAATCTTGCTAATGTATAAGTTAAGTAAAAAATAGAATGAAAAATAATCATATAGCAGAGGAGATTGGGTAATATGAAGGAACAAAAGAAATCTTCTTGGGGAGCGGTTCTGGTGTCATTTTTAAAGGAATTTCTATTAAACTCATTCGAAGCCCCAAAAATACTGATTTACTTGCCTGTCTCTGAATTGACCTGTATACTGTCATCAGCATACAAAAAGGAAAAGGTCTCAGAGCACCCTCCTAGCAAGTTGTGTACTCTGAGACCCTGGTCACTAAACCATGGTTATTATATCAGATTATTCACTTGTCCTCAAGGAGGATTTTGGTGTTTTTGTTGAGAGCAGTGTGACCACCCATATGTGCCCCATCTGTCAGGCTACGCTTCGTTACCGGGATTCACGCCCACGCATCCGTAGAAAGGAAGGCGGTTTAAAAGATCAGTTGATCATTCGGCGGTTTTATTGTAAGAACTGCCACTCTTATCATAATGAACTTCCGGATTGTCTTGTTCCGTACAAGCATTACGAAACAGAAGTGATCTCCGGGGTGCTGGATGGCGTTGTACAGCCGGAAGACTTAGATTCTGAAGACTACCCGTCCTGCGCTACCATGCTCCGCTGGCTGCAATGGTTCTGCGAAAATCTTGAACGTATCAACGGATATTTAAGGACGATCAGGGAGTTCCTCGCTGGGTTATAACGAAGAGAGGATTTCCCTTGGTTCACTGCTCGATTCTTTCAGAAACCAATATCAAAACTGGTTAGAAATCATCTTGCGTCAGATTTACAACAGCGGGGGATTTTTAGTCCCGATCTGCTGGTAAGGCTTATGCACCTACTTTGCATCGTCTGTCGCGGTACCAACGGGTATAGTGGTCTCAAAAGGAGGTCACTATTTTATGAATACAAGAATAAACAAACAACAATGGCAGGAAGAAGAAGCCCTCAGGCGTTTCCAATTGATTTCTCCGCTTCTCCAGGCTGATCTGGATGATGCAAAACGGATCCAGCTGCGCAAAAAAGATTGCAGAGGAGAATCATATATCGGTCCGTTCCCTTTACCGTTATGAAAAAGCGTTTTCGGAAAGGCAGTTTACAGGGCTAAAGCCGGCTGACCGGGAGAAACACCGCTCACAAAAACTCCCTGAAAACTTTGAGTTTCTGTTGGAGCAGCAATCCAGCTACGCAAGGAGGTTCCCGAGCGGTCGGTTGCCCAGATCATCTACATCCTGGAAACGGAAGGGCTTGCAGCACCCGGTGCTTTAAAGCGTTCTACTTTGGAACGCCATATCTACAAAGGCCGGTTACGGCAAAAGCAGATGCAGATGTACCAGGATGCAAGGAACAGTTCTTCCAAACGTTTCTGCAAACCACACCGCATGATGCTGATCCAGGCGGATATCAAGTATGGTCCCAAGCTTCCGATTGGAAGAAATGGAGCCAAGGTACAGACTTACCTGTCCTCGGCAATCGATGACCACTCCAGATACCTTTTATCTTCCCGGTTCTATGATAATCAGGAAGAAGCAATCATTGAAGATACGTTCCATCAGGCGGTTTCCCGGTATGGAACCTTCGATGCCTGTTACTTTGATAATGGGACACAGTATATCGCAAAACAGATCCGGTCTTCCCTTGCAAGGTTGGGCATCCGTGTGATGTATGCAAAACCAAGATCCGGCAAAAGCAAAGGGAAGATCGAAAAGTTCCATCAGGTGGTAGATGCTTTTATCCGGGAATCAAAGCTGAAAAACATCAAAACACTGGAGGAACTGAACCGCCTATGGGCAATCTATCTGGATGAGTATTACCACAAGAAAAAGCATGATGGCATCGCAGAATACTATGAAAGCCTTGGCGCTGCCGTTCCGGAAGAAGGGATCTCACCGCTTCAGGAATGGAACCGGGACAGCCGCCCACTGACTTTTTTGGATACAGCCGTTGTAGCCGAAGCTTTCCTGCATCATGAGCAGAGGAAAGTGGATAAAGGTGCCTGTATCAGTTTCCGCGGGCAAAGGTATGAAACCAAGCCGGCCTTGATCGGGTATACGGTAGAAATCTCCTATGATCCGGCAAATCCTGAGATCATCACCATTTCTCATCCCGGATTTGAACCTTTTCAGGCAATGCCTGTAAAGATTGGGGCGTATTGCGATAGACACGCTACGCTCCCAGCTGCTATGCAGGAACAAAAACCGACAACTTCCCGTTTTCTGGATGCTTTGGAAACGAAGCATACCCAGAGCAGGCGCCAAATGGCAGATGCGATTTCATTTGCTTCCTACAGGAAGGAGGTGAATGGCTAATGTATGAATCATTCTTTGGCATGGAACATACCCCCTTTGTCCGGGACGTCCCTCCCGAAAAACTGTTTGAATCCAATGCTTTCCGGGAAACTCTCGGTCGTCTGGCTTATGTGGCGGACCGCCAGATGTTTGCTGTTGTAACAGCTGATTCAGGGTGTGGAAAGTCAACGCTTATCCGCCGGTTTTATTCGGAACTTCCAAAAGAGGATTACATCATCCTTTATCTGTCAGACTCAAAACTGACCCCAAAGGTGGTTCTATAAAGGTTTGCTGGATCAGTTGGGGCTGGAATCCCGTTTCTACCGCGGTGATTCAAAGCGTCAGCTGCAACAGGAGATCGAGGTAATCCGGGGCGTACAGCGTAAAAAAAGTTGTCTGCATCCTGGATGAATCCCACCTGTTAGAGAAGGAGACGCTGGAAGAATTCCGCTTTTTGCTCAATTACCGGTTTGATTCCATGAGTCCCATGGCGCTTGTTTTAGTTGGGCAGACAGAACTGTGGGAAAATAAACTAAAGCTACAGCGGTATGCCGCCATCCGGCAGCGCATTGACATGTACTGTACGCTGCCTCATCTTGACCGTTCTGAAACAGAACAATATATCGCAAGCCACATGGAT
>VOFI01002841.1_pt1 | contig 41533 bp, 53 predicted proteins | sample 5384131 | NCBI WGS metagenome assembly VOFI01 (sample SAMN12384728, study PRJNA508395) | human gut metagenome | isolation source: healthy gut H | host: Homo sapiens | reverse complement strand
ACCTTGCTCATGTCGAAGTGCAGCTCGCGGGCCACAGCGATGGACTGAGCAGCGAAAGCCTCGTTAGCCTCGACCAGATCGATGTCCTCGATGGACACGCCAGCCTTAGCCATAGCAGCGCGGGAAGCCACAACGGGGCCAACGCCCATGATCTTGGGATCAACACCGCCCTGGCCCCAGCCGATCAGCTTGACCATGGGCTTCAGGCCGTACTTCTCAACAGCCTCGCCGGAGGCCAGCACGATAGCGGCAGCACCGTCATTGATACCGGAGGCGTTGGCGGCGGTCACGCGGGGCGTGCCCTTATCCTCGGCGTCCTGAATGCCGGTGGGCTCAAAGGTGTTCACAACCACGGGATTGGGGGACTCGGGGCCCACGGGGAAAGCGCCGCGCAGCTTGGCGATGCTGTCAGCGGTGACACCCTCCTTGGGATACTCATCACGCTTGAACTCCACGATCTCCTTCTTGACCTTCACGGGGACGGGAACGATCTCGTCATCGAAACGGCCGGAGTCGCGGGCAGCGCAGGCCTTCTGCTGAGAAGCTGCGGCGAACTCATCCTGCTCGCGGCGAGTGATGCCCCAGATATCATTGATGTTCTCAGCGGTGGTGCCCATGTGATAGTTGTTGAAAGCGTCCCACAGGCCGTCCTTGATCATCTCGTCGACAACCTTCTTGTCGCTCATACGGGCGCCCCAGCGCTCGTCGGGGCAGGGTGTAAGGGGCAGCGCTCATGTTCTCGGTGCCGCCGCAGACCACGATGTCGGAGTCACCGGCCAGGATGGAACGGGCGCCCTCAATGACAGACTTCATGCCGGAGCCGCAGACCATGCCCACGGGTGCTCGTAAAGAGAGATAGTAGTCCCCGGAGATGGCCTCCGCTTCCGCCCGGTCCAGCCCCATGCGGGCCAGCACGGCCAGATAGGCCTCCTCCCCGCCGTACTGCTGCCTGGGCTGCCCACTCGGTCCATGGCAGTCCGGTCCTCGTCGGTGAGGGTGCAGCCGTAATCCTCCGCCCAGGTTCCACTGTGGCGTACCGGGGCGGCGTTCTTGCAGCGCCTTGGTCCTTGGCGTAATCACTCAGGCTCTGGCCCGGGGCAGTGTCCCCCCACTGGCGTCCCTCCCGCTGTCGTATGGTCGGCGATGCTGGGCGCAGGCATGAAGTACGTAGTAGAGGCATCGCTGGGCGGACACATCCCCGCCCAATCCACGGACAGCAGCACCGTGTCCGGACGGATGCGGGCGCCGTCACGGGAGGCCACCACTACCGTAGCTCTGCCCCGCAGGCGTCGGTGAGAGAAGGGAGGCAGCCCCCAGGAGACTTCCGAGCAAAAAGCGACCATCGTTTCATCACGGTTCTCCTTTGTCATTCCTCGCAGATTCCGTGGAAAGCCTCCAGCACATCCTCCCCGGGCTTGAGCTTCAGGGTGAGGGCGGGGATCTCCCCCGCCGCCAGCGTCAGCCGCTGGCGGTACTTGGCGTGGCCGCACACCCCAGCATCTCGTCCAGCAGATCCGAGGCGTCCTCGTCCGTGCGGATGGCGGCGATGCGGCGGTACAGGTCCATCCGCTGTTCTGCCGAGGGGACGTACCGGTCCGGATATGGGCGTTCACCGTCAGGTCGGCGGCACACTCCGTCTCGATCCGCTTCTCCTCGCCACGCTCCTCCAGGACGGCCTCCTCCAGCAGCTTCAGGTACAGGTCACAGTCAGCCTACGCTCATGAGATACCCAGACTGCTTCCGGCCCCAGCAGGTTTCCCCACGCGCCCCGGATCTCCAGATCACATGGCGATCTTGAAGCCGGAGCCGAACTCCACGTACTCCCGGATGGCGGCCAGCCGCTTGGCGGCTCTTCTGGAGCCGGGCGGCGGTGGCGTCGATGCCGTTTCCAATCTGGTTGTGGAGGTAGTAGATACCTGGCCGCCCCGGCCCAGCTCCCGGCGGACGGCATCCTCACGATGGCCCAGTCGTGCTCCAGCACATAGGTTCAGACCGGCTGGCGGTCCGCCGGGGGCTCCTCCAGGGTGGACATGTCCCGCAGGCCCGAAAGTGCCATGTTCAGCGTCCGGGGTCGGGGGTGGCGGAGAGGGTCAGCACGTCCACCTCTGGCGGCTCCATCTCCTTCAGCCGCCTCTTTGTGGGTGACGCCGAACTGCTGTTCCGCGTCGATCACCAGCAGGCCCAGGTCTTTGAACGCCATGTTTGCAGCAGCTTGTGCGTGCCGGATCAGCAGGTCCACGCCGCTGTTTTGGTGCGGCCTCCAGGATCCGCTTCTGCCCCCTGGCGGGGGTGAAGCGGGACAGCACCTCGATCTTCACCGGAAAGTCCCGGAACCGGCTGACGGCGGTGGCGTAATGCTGCTGGGCCAGGACGGTGGTGGGCACCAGAATGGCGGCCTGCTTCCCGTCCAGGATGCACTTCATCACGGCCCGGAGTGCCACCTCCGTCTTGCCGTAGCCCACGTCGCCGCATAGCAGCCGAATTCCCGCTGCCAGGGGGAGTCCGGGAGAAGGCGAAGCCCGGCCGCTTCTGCCGCTCGGCATACAGCGCGATGAGGCCCCTGGCCAGATCCCTTGGCGGCCTTCTTGGCCTTGGTTTTCTGCCGGGTCCACTCGGCGCCCCCAGCTTATTGAGCTTGGTGCGCTCGGTGTCCTCGCCTCCGCCGATGTACTTGCTCACCAGATCCAGCTGGGTCACGGGGACGTACAGGCAGTCCCCGCCGGCGTAGTCGATCTTGATGTAGTCCTTCCCACGCCGTCCACCGGCATCCGCTGGATGCCCACGAACCGGGCGCACCTCCCCTGCCGCAGGCATGGCGGCGCCGCTTAGATCCAGGTGGCCGGGATGCCCTTCTTCCTCCAGCAGCCGGTGGAGATCTTCGCTCCGGGTCTCCGCAGAGCACCAGCACCGCGCTGCCGGATGAGCGGTAGTGCCCAGATCCGTGATTTGCGGTCTCCAGGCTGCCGCCGTAGGAGCTGAGCTGTTTGGCATTCATGGTCAGGGAGGCCCGGGCCGCAGGGGTGCTGGAGGTGGGCAGAGTCCTCCAGGATCACGGGGGAAGTCCTCCAGCGCGGCGTACAGTTCCTGGCGGTGAGGGTCAGATGGGCGTACTCCCCGCCAGCACCCCGGCGGACAGCAGCAGCCTCCACGTCCTGCTTCTGCTGGAGGACCGTATTTCACCCGCTCGTCCACCCGGCCGCTCTCACTGAGGAACACCACCGCGTCCGGAGGCAGGTAGTGGACCCGGGAAGTCCTGGGTCCCTGTGGGTGGGCAATGATGCTCTACGCTCGATGGCCTCTTGCAAACATGGGGGCGGCGTTGCAGAGGGAACCGGCCGGTATCCACCATGTCGTCAAAGAGGATGCAGTCCTTGTCCCGCACGTCGCCGATGACGTTCATGACCTCGCAGCTGTTGGCCTTCTGCCGGCGCTTGTCCACGATGGCAAGGTTCATATGCAGCTTCTGGGCGAAGGTCCGGGCCCGGGACACAGAGCCCACGTCGGGAGAGACCACCATCATGTTCTCGCACTCGGAGGCCGTACTTCTTGGCGTAGTAGTCCACAAACATGGGGTTGCCCGCCAGATTGTCCACAGGAATGTCGGCCGACGTGTACGTGTCCGACGCCTTCGGCGCCGTGCACCGCGCCCACGCCTCCACCGCCGGCGTGGCCGACTACCTGCCCGCTGTGTCCGGCTTTCTGATCCAGAAGGAGCTGGAAGTCATGGGCGGCGCGCTGGCCAACCCCAAGCGTCCTCCTGGTGGCGATTCTGGGTGGCTCCAAGGTATCCTCTAAGATCGGGGTCATCAACAATCTGCTGGAGATCGCCGACACCATCATCATCGGCGGCGGCATGTGCTACACCTTCTCCGCCGCCCAGGGCGGCAAGGTGGGGGACTCCCCTGCTGGAGGCCGATTGGGAGAGACTACGCCAATGAGATGGTCCAGAAAGCGGCGGCTAAGGGCGTGAAGCTGCTTCTGCCGGTGGACACCGTGTGCGCCGACGCCTTTGCACCCGACGCCAACAGCCAGGTGGTCAAGGCCGGGAGATTCCCGACGGCTGGCAGGGCCTGGACATCGGACCCGAGACCGTGAAGCTGTACTGCGGCGGCCGTAGCCGAGGCCGGCACCGTTATCTGGAACGGCCCTATGGGCGTGTTCGAGTTCCCCGCCTTCGCCAAGGGCACTGAGGCCGTGGCTGAGGCTCTGTCCAAGACGGACGCCATCACCATCATCGGCGGCGGCGACTCCGCCGCCGCAGTGCAGCAGCTGGGCTATGCCGACAAGATGACCCACATCAGCACCGGCGGCGGCGCCAGCCTGGAATTCATGGAGGGCAAGGAGCTGCCCGGCGTCGCCTGCCTGCTGGATAAATAAAGAACTGCCCGGGCAGCTCCGGGGACCCGCGCGAGCCCAGCGAAATGGGGATGGGCTTTCAACGGCAGGCGAAAGTGAAAAATATGGCGCATGCTTTGACGACGCTGAGATACAGGAAAGAGGGATCGTGCATGAACAAAAAAATGAGAAATATCCTTCTGACCATTCTGGGGGTCCTTCTTGTAGTGATGCTTTTAAGTTTTGCGGCGTAGTGCGGGACAAATCACAGCTGGGAAGCCAAGATCCGGGCAGACTAGGCTCAAGTGTGTAACAAACTAGGAAGAGAAGGAAAATAGAAAGGGGCTTTACCGCCATGAACAGAAGATATCGCAAGACCATTATTGCTGGAAACTGGAAGATGAACAACACCCTCTCCCAGACCAAACAGTTCGCCGAGGAGCTCAAGCCCATCATGCCCAAGGGAAAGTGGTGCAGCGTGGTGCTGTGTGTCCCGGCCGTCAATATCACCACCGCCGTCCGCCTGTTCAAGGACTGCCACATCGCCATCGGCGCGGAGACCTGCCACTATGAGGACCACGGCGCCTACACTGGTGAGATCACCGCGGAGATGATCAAGGAGGCGGGGGCCAAGTATGTCATCATCGGCCACTCTGAGCGTCGCCAGTACTACAACGAGACCGACTTCACCGTCAACAAGAAGGTCCACGCCGCCATCAACGCCGGCCTGTACCCCATTATGTGCGTGGGCGAGAGCCTGGAGCAGCGGGAACTGGGCGTCACCATGGATCTCATCTCCTACCAGGTGAAGTGCGCCCTGTCCGGCGTCCCCGCCGAGAAGATGCGCCATGTGGTTATCGCCTATGAGCCTCTGTGGGCCATCGGCACCGGCAAGACCGCCACTGCCGAGCAGGCCGGTGAGGTCTGCGAGGCCATCCGCACCGTCATCCGCAAGCTGTACGGCGCCCGCGTGGCCCGATCCGTCACCATCCAGTACGGCGGCTCCATGAACGCCAAGAACGCCGCCGAGCTGCTGGCTCAGCCCGACGTGGACGGCGGCCTGATCGGCGGAGCCTCTCTGAAGCCCGCCGACTTCGTGGAGATCGTGAACGCCGCCAATCAGGAGTAAATGCGAGCCGTCCATGCCGGATGGGTGCCCAACGAAAGCCCAGCGCAGCGGGTTTTGTTGGGAGAGGCGGAGGGGAGGGGCAGCGGCGAGGGCATTTTGCCTCTCCCCATCCCGCACCATCGAAACACACGGAGAGGAAGACACGGAATGCGGAGCGGGAGCCTGCTCTTCATGCCCCTTCCCTCTGGATTCTCTCAAGAAAGGGTTTCTATGAAAACACCAACAACTTTGATCATCATGGACGGCTTTGGCCTGGGCCCCAAATATCCGGGCAATGCGGTGGAAAATACGCCGAAGCCCCATCCTGGACCGAATATCTTCAAGGAGTGTCCCGGGTGCCGCCTGTCTGCCTCCGGCCTGGACGTGGGCCTGCCCGAGGGGCAGATGGGCAACTGCGAGGTGGGACACACCAACATGGGCGCCGGCCGGGTGGTGTTCCAGGACCTGCCCCACATCAGCCGGGACATCGACAGCGGGGAGTTCTTCAAGAATCCTGCCTATTTGGAGGCCATGGAGCACTGCCGGGAATGGGGACCGCCCTGCACCTGATGGGGCTTCTGTCCGACGGCGGCGTGCACAGCCACATTACCCACCTGTTCGCCCTGGTAGATGGCCAAAAAGCGGGGATTAGGCCGGGTGTATGTCCACTGCTTCCTGGACGGCCGCGACGTGCCCCCCCGCTTCTGGCAAGGGCTATGTGGAGCAGCTCCAGGCCAAGCTGGATGAGCTGGGCACCGGCAGGATCGCCACCGTCATGGGCCGCTACTACGCCATGGACCGGGACAAGCGCTGGGACCGGGTGCAGCGGGCCTATGATGCCATCGCCCTGGGGGAGGGATCTTTGAGGAACCCCGCCGCCGCTGTCCAGAAGTCCTATGACTCCGGCGTCACCGACGAGTTCATGGAGCCCGGTGGTCTGCGCCAAAGACGGGCTCAGGTCCGGGACAACGACTCCATCATCTTCTATCAACTTCCGCCCCGACCGGGCGCGGGAGATCACCCGCTGCTTTGTGGACCCCGCCTTCAGGATGTGGAGCGGAAAAAGGGCTACTTCCCGGTGATTTATGTGTGTACTACCGAGTATGACGCTACCATGCCCAATGTGACGGTGGCCTACCCCGCCAGAAGCTGGTCAACACCTTCGGAGAGTATATTAGCAAGCTGGGCTTGACTCAGCTGCGCATTGCCGAGACCGAGAAATACGCCCATGTGACCTTCTTCTTCAACGGCGGCGTGGAGGAGGTGTTTCCCCGGCGAGGACCGCTGCCTCATCGCCTCCCCCAAGGTGGCCACCTATGATTTGCAGCCGGAGATGTCCGCCTATGAGGTGACGGAGGAGGCGGTGAAGCGCATTGAGAGTGGCGCCTACGACGTCATCATCCTGAACTTCGCCAACTGCGACATGGTGGGCCACACCGGCGTCTATGAGGCTGCCTGCAAGGCGGCCACTGCCGTGGACACGAGTGTGTCAACCGGGTGGTGGAAGCTACCTCCAACATGGGCGGCGTGTCTCTCATTACCGCCGACCACGGCAATGCTGAACGGATGCGACGAGGATGGAGAGCCCTTCACCGCCCACACCACCAATCTGGTCCCGTTCTATATTGTGGGGGCCGATGTTAGCCTGCGGGATGGCCGTCTGGCCGACATCGCCCCCACCATGCTGGACCTGATGGGCCTGGAAAAGGGAGACTCTGATTTTGTCAACGGCGCTGAAGCGTTTTGGCCGACGGCCAAAACCTTGATGTCGGGGCAATTGACTTGCCCCGAGCAGATAAAAAGACCCGGGGCCCCCGCGCGGCGAGCCGCGTGGGGTATCGGAAAAGCCCGCCGAGATGGACGGGGAGACGCTGATTGTCAACTGACCTTCCCGTTCAAAGGGAATGGCGGCGAAGCGGTAACCGGCGGGATGAACCCCCGCCCACCATAAAAAAAAAAAAAGGCGGGAGTCTGCTCCCGCCGCCAATACGAAAGGAGTTTTCATCATGAAGCAGATCATTGAGATCGTAGACGTTTTGGGCCGCGAGATCCTGGACAGCCGGGGCAACCCCACCGTGGAGGTCGAGGTCTACCTGGAGGACGGCACTATGGGCCGTGCCGCGGTCCCTCCGGCGCCTCCACCGGCATCTATGAGGCCTGTGAGCTGCGACGGCGACAAGGGCCGCTACCAGGGCAAGGGCGTTGAGAACGCGGTGAACAACGTGAATACCGACATCGCTGAGTGCCTGGTGGGCATGAATGTCCTGGATCAGGCCTCCATCGACAAGGCCCTGATCGAGCTGGACGGCACCCCCAACAAGAGCCGTCTGGGCGCTAACGCCATCCTTGGCGCCTCCCTGGCCTGTGCCAAGGCTGCCGCAGAGTGCCTGGGTGTCGCCCTGTACAGCTACATCGGCGGGACCAACGCTAAGATGCTGCCTGTGCCCATGATGAACATCCTAAACGGCGGTGCCCATGCCACCAACAACGTGGAGATCCAGGAATTTATGATCATGCCCGTGGGGGCCTGCAGTTTCCATGAGGCTCTGCGCATGTGCACCGAGGTGTTCCACACTTTGAAGAACACCCTGAAAGAGAACGGCACTCCCGCCGCCGGCGTGGGCGACGAGGGCGGCTACGCTCCCAACCTGAAGAAGGACGAGGATGCCCTGAAGGTCATCGTCAAGGCCATCGAGGAGGCCGGCTACAAGCCTGGTGAGGACTTCAAGATCGCCATCGACGCCGCCTCCTCCGAGTGGTGGAACGAGGAGGAGAAGTGCTATATCCAGCCCAAGTCCGGCAAGAAGCTGACCCAGCAGCAGCTGGTGAACATGTGGAAGAAGTTTGCCGACACCTACCCCATCGTCTCCCTGGAGGACGGTATGGCCGAGACCGACTGGGAAGGCTGGGCTATGCTGACCCGTGCCATCGGCGACAAGGTGCAGCTGGTCGGCGACGACCTGTTCGTCACCAACACCGAGCGTGCTCAAGACCGGCATTGAGAAGAAGGTCGCCAACCATCCATTCTGATCAAGGTCAACCAGATCGGTACCCTGACCGAGACTCTGGACGCCATCCAGATGGCCAACCGCGCCGGCTACACCGCCATCGTCTGTTTCTGTTGTTTCCCTGTTTCTTCGGGCCATACAGGGCAAATATACTCAGCTTCTTCAATGAACAGAAAAACGATTCCCGTAGAACTGCGTACAGCAGGTCTTGCAAATAATTCGCACATTTCCCAACCTAATAACTCACCATAAAATTTCTGCAATTTCTTTTCGTCATCGCAATCAACCATGACATTTCCTAATATAACTTCATTTTCCCATGCTGAGTCCTCTCCTCCCCAAATTTTGATTTGCCGGTGAGACAATTATAAAGCGGCACCCACCGGAAAGCAACTTTTTTCAGCGGGTGTCAACTTCCTTATGGAAGTTGCGCCGAAGGCGCAAGGTGTTTTTTGCGGAGCGGTGGTCACTCCTCCAGATAGATGATGCTGACCGGGCAGCCCTCGGCGGCGGATTTCACGGCGGGCAGGTGCGCCGGGCCGGGCTGGCGGTAGACCTCCGCCAACCCGTCCTCCGCGATCCGGAACACGTCGGGGCAGGTGGAGACACACAGCCCGCAGCTGATACAGTCGCTGCGCTCGATGGAGACCTCCATGTGCATCGCTCCTTTCACCCGATAGGATGCCCCGGCGGGCGGCGGGCCATGCGTCCTATTTTCCCACGCAGAAGCGCTCAAAGATGCGGGCGGTCACGTCCTCCCGCACGCTGGCCCCGGTGAGCTCTCCCAAGGCGGCGAGGGCCTCCTCCGCGTCGGTGAGGAGGGCATCGGGGGTGATACCGGCCTCCAGGCTCTCAGAGGCCCGCGTAACGGCCTCCAGCGCCCGCCGGGCGGCATCGGCCTGCCGGGCATTGGTGAGCAGCTCTCCGGCGCTCTCCCGCGCCTCCAGCGGGGAAGAGGGCGGCGACGGTCTCCCCCAGCGCATCCAGCCCTGCGCCGGTGGCGGCGCTGACCACACACAGATGGGGAAAGCGGCTCCGCAGCTCCTCCGGCGCGAAAGCCAGGGGGCGGTCGGACTTGTTGATCAGGCAGATGACCCGGGGCGCGTGGGCGGCCTGGGCCATGGCGGCCTCATCCTCGGGGGGAGGGGGGCGGAGCCGTCCAGCACCAGCAGGGCCAGGGCGGCCCCCTCTAGGGCGGCCCGGCTGCGCTCCACGCCGATACGCTCCACGGCGTCGTCGCTCTCCCGCAGGCCGGCGGTGTCGATGAGCCGCAGCACAACGCCGCCCAGCCGGCACCGGGCCTCCACCGTGTCCCGGGTGGTGCCGGGTACGTCGGTGACAATGGCCCGGTCATAGCCCACCAGGGCGTTGAGCAGGGAGGACTTGCCCGCGTTGGGCCGTCCTATCAGCACGCAGGGCACGCCGCCGGCGATATACCGTCCCCGGTCATAGGTGCGCAGAAGGGCTTCCAGGCCCGTACGGGCGGCGTCCAGGCCCTCCCGGATGGTGTCGGCCCGGAAGGGGTCGATGTCCTCGTCCGGGTAGTCCAGCACCGCGTGGAAGTGGGCCATGAGATCCACCAGACCGTCGTAGAGGGCGGCCACCCGGCGGCTCAGCGCGCCGGAGAGCTGCCCGGCGGCCTGCCGCACGGCGGCGGGGGTCTCCGCCTCGAGGAGATCCGCCACCGCCTCCGCCTGGGTCAGATCCAGTTTTCCGTTGAGGAAGGCCCGCTGGGTGAACTCGCCCGCCCTTGGCCTGCCGGGCGCCTTGGGCGAACAGGGCGTCCAGCGCCATCGCCAGCACTGCGGGGGAGCCGTGGCACTGCAGCTCCGCCGTATCCTCGCCGGTGTAGCTGTGGGGGGCACGGGAGATCGTGGCCAGCACCTGGTCGATGGGGGCACCGTCGGGGCCCAGCAGGGTGCCGTAGACCAGCCTGCGACTCTCGCAGGCGGCCAGGGGACGCCCGCTGGCGGCGCGGAACACGGCGGACGCGGCCTCGATAGCGCCCTCTCCGCTGACGCGGACGATGCCAATGGCGCTGGGAACCGGGGGTGTGGCAATGGCGGCAATGGGTTCGGACATGCTTTCACCTCATGATTGAGCGGCGGCTCATGATATGTTCAGGACACCTGACGTTATTGTACCACAATTGGAAGAAAAATGGAGAACAAAAAGTTTGTAGAATCCGCCGTGGATTTTTTGCTTGACTTGTCTTATGTCAACTGAATTTTGCATATTGGCGTTATCCACAGGGTGTTAACAGATGTGGATAACCATGTGGATAATGTGGAAAACCCTTTGGATACCGGAGGTCGGGCGTTTCTTTACACGGTCTCTACACTGCATAGCGGATTGTATAAGGCATGTCAAAGAACATTTGTATCAGCGGCGCCGGATGTCAAAAATGGGGGTGGTTTTTTCTGGGCAGGCCGACAATTGAACGTAATTTTTAAAAATGCTAAAATATTATACTTCACCTGCGCATAGATGTCCATAGTTGTCTTGCTGTTTTCATGCCCCGCAAGATACTGAACTGTCTTTGGATCAACGCCAGCATACAAAAGATTGGTAATGTAGGTATGCCGTAGCTGATGTGGTGTAACGTCAAAATCCAGACTATACACAAGTTTAGGATTGTTCTTCTGATGACCGCCAGGAATCGGCGTAACCTTGCATTTAATGCTTTGCCCATTTACATATTTGTAATAGGTGCGCTCCTTTGTAGACCGAACAACTACATACTGCCATAGCCTCTTAAACTGCGAATCGGCCAGCGGTTGCCCTTTGCTGTCTGCAATCACATATTCGGATATGGATGTTGCTTTTACTTGCCTCAGACAATCTGCCAGACACTTTGGAATAGGAATGTCCCTCTGTGCCGCCTTCGTTTTCAATGTTGTCGAAATCACCGGCCTGTTGTGTTCCGTGCGCCATCCCTCTCCGCATGGCAGTTCCATACCGGGGAACATTTTCTTGTTTTTTAGCCATGATTTCAGTTCCTTTCTATTTAATATGTATTTCAGCGCCGATACCTTCTTTATACTGAAAACCATGGCTCAATCAAAGGTGCGATTCTGGAAAACGCAAAGGACGGGGAACACCCCCGCCCTTTGTGCGTTTTCTTCTGATTTATGATTGTGCCGCTTCGTATTCACCGCCATCCCATTCTGCAAAGGCTCCGCTTAAAACTCCTGCCAGTTGCTCCGGCTTGTTGTACTTTACCTTCGCATAAATGTCCATCGTGATCTTGCTGCTGCTCATGGCCAGCCAAGTATTGAACTGTTTTCGGGTCTACCGAAGCGTGAATCAAATTTGTGATGTAGGTATGACGAAGCATGTGTGGCGTAACCTCAAAATCCAAGCTATATACCACATGACCATTGTTCCGTTCTTTTTCACCCAGCTTCGGGTAAAGCATATACTTCACATATTTCCCGTCCACAAGTTTGCGGGCTATCCTCGGTTTTGCTGTCCGTGTCACAATATACTGCCAAAGACGCTTAAACTGCGTATAAGACAACGGCTCTCCATCCTGGTTGGCAATTACATAGTCTGATGTCGATTTTTTTCTTTGCCTCTTTCAAGCACTCTGCCAAACGATCCGGGAGAGGAATATTCCGCTCCGCAGCCTTTGTTTTTAGCTCTGTGAGAATAACCGGCCTGTTATGTTCCGTGTGCCACGCACGCCGGACCGTCAGATACGGCGCTTCTGTATCCAGATATACTGAATCCCATTGCAGCGCAAGGATTTCTTCCCGCCGCAGTCCGGCATACAGACCAATCATCACAAATACATAGGGCGGCAACCCGCGAATGGCGTCCAAAAGCCGTTCTACCTGTTCATCCGTCAAAGCCTGCCGCTCCTCCTGCGGAACGCCTCCGCCTTTTGCCTCAAGGTATATCGTCGGGTTTGTATCAATCACATGGCTCTCCTTGGCCGCCCGGAAAATAGACTTGTAGAGGATTACCACGGACTTATATACTGAAGCCGACTTTTTAGAGACTGGCACAAAGGGCAACCTGGATGTCATCCAATGTCACCTCCGCCATCCGTTTATCGCCCAGCTCCTTGATAATGTGACGCCGCACTTTGGATGTATAATCCGTCAGAGTAGTGGCACGCACATGGACGGACTGCATCAGCAGCCACTTTTCGCAATACTCGGCGACCGTGGGGGATTTACGCCGGAATGTGGCGTTGTCGATTTGCTCAAGAGCCGCCATTTCCTTGTCGTAAACTTCCTTGCGGGTTTTTCCGTAAAGAATCACCCGTTTGCCGTCTGCGTCCTCAACGTCTGTTTTGTAATACTCATAGCCGTTTACCTGAACCTTGCTGTATCTGGGAATTCGTTTTCTTTTTGCTGCCATTTTTCTACCTCCAAATGCAATCAGTGTTGTATCTTTGTTTTACCAAAACCACACGATTTGCTCAAAGGTGCGATTTGCTTCCTCGCACATTGCGATAGGTTTCTTTCTTTTCCACAGGTTTTGCCCGATAGGTGCATTTAGCAACATATTCTTGAAGGTAGGCAGAAGTGAAATATACGCAGCCATTCGGTACATATTGAATATAGGAAATCAAGCCGCTGTTTCGGGCTTCATCCAAAGTAGCAAGGCTGATCCCTAAAAGTTTCGCCGCCTCCTTACGGGTAATCAGCTTTTCCATATCCAATCTTCACTTCCTTTCCTTCTTTTTTACTACTTCATAATCAAAACCAGGCCGCTGGCCACAGTAGGTGCAGATGTCCTTTTCCACCCGGCCAGGGTGAACCCTGCGCAAATAATAAGAGCCTGTGCCGTAGAAGTTATTGGCACAGGCCGGACAAAGGCACATGATTAAGTTTTTCGGCGTTTCTTCAATCAATCCCACGCTGACAGCCAGGGCGCGGTTGAGCCGGCGGATATGCGGTTCCTCCAGATGTCCGATGTACGTTTCCAGCCGCCTTTTATCAATGGTGCGGAGCTGCTCCATCAGCACCAGAGAAGGCAGCTCCAGGCCGTTCTCTGCTTTGAGAAGGTAATGAGTGGGCAGCTTAGCCTTTGCGTCCACTTTGCTGGATATGGCCGCCACAATGACCGTGGGACTGTGCTTGTTTCCAGTATCGTTCTGAATAATAAGGACAGGGCGATAACCTTCCTGCTCGGAACCGATTCCCCGGCCCAAATCGGCATAGTATAGATCGCCGCGATGATATGTTCTGTTCATGCTTTATGACCTCCCTTTGACATGCAGGCGGCAGGTGCCGCCTATGTAGAGCCGGACAGCAGAACAGAATGAAGGCCGGGGAGTGATAAAACAATCCTCTTGTTTTCATTAGCCCGTCCTGCTGTACGGCCCGTATTTCAAAGATGCTCCATTTGTCCTCGACACCCCGAAGCACCGTGGTGGGAAGTCATCAAACGGCTGGCAGCTCACCAGCTCCACGGGGAATCTCACCCCTCGCGTGGTTCTCACGCAACCGCCCCCATTGCCTGCGACGGATCACGGCGGCAAACCGCTTCAACGCTCGGACGTTAGGCTGGACGGGAGTATCGCTCCGCTGCTGGTCATGGCCGTACCGGGAGCCGCCCGGTACTGACAGTCTGACTGTTTCTCGCTCCTTGCCGGGAAGAACAAACCTAAGACCTACATTTCTTTTTCGGTGGTGTCTCGTTGTTTTCCCCCGGCAGATCGCCGCGCAGCAACCGTCCGGGCTTTGACTTTCGCCAAAGCAGCGGGAATGTGCTTGATGAATGGGCATGCAATTTTCAAGGTACCGTGAGGCCATAAAAAGAACCTCTCACCCTTTTTGCCGTTGGGTGAGAGGTTTGCACAACATTATTCCAAAATTTTTTTAAGTTTTTTGAGGACTTTCATTTTCCGAACATGAACAGCATTGCGGTACACGCCAAGCTCGTCTGCATATTGTCGTTCTGTCTTTTCCTCAAAGAACAGTGCCTGGATCAGCGCACGTTCTTCTGGGGTGCAGGGAAAGCGCGGTATGTAGCCTGTCCACTTCCAGCTTGTGAAGCACCACGCTCTCCACACTTTCCTGCTCATCGGAGAATTGCTGGGCATTTTCATCTACCAGCCGATCCAAAGAATCTTCGCGGCTGGGGATGATCTGCACCACTTGGCCCTCCTTTCCGAGAACGAACCGCTCGGTTTTCAAATCGTTCTCAAAATAGCGCATTTTCCGGTCGCCCTGCATATAGGCCCGGTACATTTCATCCGTGACCTCAACAAATTGGCCGCGAATCCATATTCTTTTTTTATCAGCGTCCACGCTGTTTTACCTCCGATCAGTCTGAATTTTGAGAAATTCAGACCGGTCGGGCGGCCCCCTACAACGTGGGAATGATGGGGTTCCTCTATATAGAAAAACGCACCTGCAAAATGGGACAACAGCCCCAACAGCAAGTGCGTTTCTTTTTAATTCGTGTAAATCATGGCATGACGGTTCAGTATAAAGGGCATAATATCCCATTGAAAAACGGGAAGTTTTTTTGACCGTACACCGTCAAGCAGGCGGCCTACGACATAGAATCATACTCGCTGCTTCTAATAAGCAGCGGTGCGCAGGATGACCAACGCATGAAATATCCCTCCAGGCCAAAACGTGGTCTGGAGGGATGGGCATGACAAACCACCCTGCCAAAACCTCGTTTTTTTTATTGGCAGGGCCATCTATACAATTCGTGTCAGTTCACTTTTCATCCGCACTGTCAGTTCTCTAAAATTTGAACTGCTATGCCATTATAAATCTGGCATAAATCTGTAAAATAGAAAGAGAGGTGAACTGTAGGTGCAGAGTAAACATGAAACGCTTGGTGAGATCATCAAGAATGCCCGCATAAAAGCAGATATTACGGTCGAAGATCTGGCTGCCAAGGTCGGAGTAGGCGTATCGAGAGATTTATATATCGTATCGAGGCCGCAAAACACCATGGCACCGGCAAGGGCGAAATACTGCACACAGCTTGTAAGATAAAGATTCACAATAGCCAGTTCATTTCCCTGCACAGGGACGCCCTGCTCAAGCTGCAGGGAGATATTTTGATGGCAGGCCGCCAGGGAGACAAAGGCCGTGATCAGCAGCACCACCACAAGAGCATAAAAAACTGCGGAAAGGATCGTTCCCTTTTTCGAGGGCTTCGTGATTGGATTGCTGTCTATCTCCATCATTTTGCCCCTCCTTTCACTGCGGGGAGTGTTGTTCCTGCGGGATTGGGGCTGGGCGGCTCCGTCCTGAACGCGCTCCAGTACCTGCAGCTCACCCTTCTTCAGCCGGAACACCACATCGGCCTGCTTCGCCAGCTCGTTGGAGTGGGTAACTACCACGACACACTTGTTCATCTTGTGGGCGCTCTCTTTGAGGATCTCGGTAATGTCCTGGGCGGTGTCCTCGTCCAGATTGCCCGTAGGCTCGTCTGCCAGGATCACCGGGGCCTCACTTGCCAGGGCGCGGGCGATAGCCACACGCTGCTGCTGGCCGCCGGAGAGCTTCAGCACATTCCGCTTGGCTTCTTCTTTCGTCAGGCCAAGCCGCTCCAGAATGGGCAGCGGCGGCAGCTTGGAAGTCAGCGACACGTTCTCCGTAGGAGTCAAGTAGTCGATGAGGTTGTACGCCTGGAAGATAAACGCCACATGGTTTTTCCGGTGGTCAGAAAGACCCGTCTTGGCAATGTCCTGCCCATCGAAGTAAATCTGGCCGCTGCCGGGGCTGTCCAGCCCTCCGATTAGGGAGAGCAGGGTGGTTTTGCCGCAGCCGGAAGGACCCAGGATGGCGTAGAGCTTGCCCTGTTCCATTTCGGCGTTGACGCCTTTTAAGACTTTCTTTTTATTATCGTAGGAATATCCCACTTGCTTGATTTCCATGATACTCATAGTGATTACCTCATTTCGTTATTTTAGGGGGTGGATGGTCTTACTCCATCTGCGACAAAATTTGCTTGGGTTTCAGCCGCATGGTTGAGATACTGGACACCAACACCGCCGCCACCAGCAGGATGCCGCCCACGATAGCCACCAGTATGAAATGCTCCGGTGTGACGATGACATTCTCTGCGGCTTTGCCGAACAGCGTCCCCAGGGCGCCGGCAACCTGCTTGCTGGATAGGTAGGCCAGTGGGAAGGCCACTACTGCGATCAGCAGGGTTTCCAACACATACTGGAGAATGACCGCAGGTTTGGCGATACCCACCGCCAGCAGGATTCCAGTCTCCCGTTTCCGGCTGCGGATGGACATGGAGAGGATCAGGATAATCAGCACCATGCTCACAGCCGTGATGACAATAATGAGGGTAGTAATCAGAGTGCCTGTGTCTGAGAGGGCGCTGGAGATATTCTGATACACCTCGTCATTGGCGGTGATCTTGTAGTTATTCCAGTTAATAGAGGAAATGCTCTGCACTTCCCGAATCACATTCTCTAATTGGGCGGCGTCCGTGACATAGTAGTAGGCTTCGGAAATGCCCTCGCCATCTTCGCCCCAGCCCTTAATCAAGCCTTCGGCTGCGTCCATGCTGCAAAAACATAGCTGGAATAGGCGTAATAGGACGCATCATCATACATATTTACTTGGTCGTTCTTATCCGCCACCACATCGAAGATGCCTACGATCTCCATATCCACTTCCGGGGTGTTATTTTGCGGGTAGTAAACGCCTGTCAAGGTATCCCCAACCTTCAGCCCGTTCCACTCAGCCAGTTCCCGGCTGATAATAATGCTATTGGTCATATCATCGGTGATATGGGTGCCTTCCACCAGTTCAAACCGGCCCGACAAAAACAGCTCATGGTATTGGGAGTTGTAGGAGCCGTAGTTGTAGAAGCTGTAATTCTCATGGGCCAGTTCCTCGCCCTTATCATTGAAGATACGGGGCAGGGTAATCAGGGTGGCGTCATACCCCGCAATGCCATCCACTGCGGCAATCTGCTGGATCATGTCCTCGGACATAAATTCCTGTGTGCTGTAATTGCCGTTCCAGCCGCCCGTAGAGATGTCGCGCTCCACCGTGAAGCTGGCTCCAGTGGTTCCACGCAGTTCCTCGGCCTGTTCTTCCTGAGCGTCAGCTATGGCAAGGCCGGAAAGCACCAGAGTGGTAATGGCCAGGAGTAAACAGAACACCAACAGCGTCTTTTTCCATTTCCGTGCGCTGTATAAAATTGCTCGTATTCCTAAATTCATATCGCGCCTCCTTTACTCCATCTGTGCCAAAATCTGTTTGGGCTTCAACCGCAGGGTAGAGATACTGGATACCAGCACCGCCGCCACCAGCAGGATACCTCCTACGATAGCCACCAGCATAAAGTGCTCCGGCGTGACAATGACATTTTCCGCCGCTTTGCCGAACAGTGTACCCAAAGTTCCTGCCACCTGCTTGCTCGATAGGTACGCCAGCGGGAAGGCAACCACTGCGATCAGCAGAGTTTCAAGCACATACTGGAGAATGACCGCAGGCTTGGCAATACCTACTGCCAGCAAAATCCCGGTTTCCCGTTTCCGGCTGCGGATGGACATGGAGAGGATCAGGATAATCAGCACCATGCTCACAGCAGTAATGACAACAATGAGGGTGGTAATCAGGGTGCCGGTGTCGGAAAGAGCGCTGGAAATATTTTGATATACCTCGTCATTGGCGGTGATGATAAAGTTATCCCAGTTAATCGAGGATATGTTCTGTACCTCGGCTATCACGTTATCCAACTGTGCTGCATCCTCTACGAAAAAGTGGGCCTCTTGGAGTTTACTCCCATCTTCATAATTAACAGCCATTTCTTTCATTGCATTGTAGCTGCAAAAAGCATAATCGGCATAATCCCATAGTGTAGAAGCATCATACATGGTCGCCTCATCATTTTTATCGGCAACGATATCAAAAAAACCTACTATCTCCATATCAACTTCTGGATCGCCATTATTCGGATCATTGATCCCGGTAACTTTATCACCAATTTTTATCCCATTCCGTTCAGCGTTTTCTTTGCTAATGATAAGGCCGTTTTTTACATTTTCTGTAATATGCGAACCTTCTACCAGTTCAAATCTTCCGGATGAAAAAAGTTGGTTGTATTCAGTATTTATTGAACCATAGGTATAATAACTGTTGATAACATTTCCATTAACAAGTTCTTCACCAGCTTCATTATAATAGCTCGGCATAGAGACAACCGCTGCATCATATCCGGCAATCCCGTCTACTGACGCAATTTCCTGAAGCATTTCCTCAGATACAAATTCCTGCGTACTATAAGAACCATGAGCGCCACTTGTCCAACCACCAGTAGATAAGTTTCTCTCCACGGTAAAGCTGGCCCCGGTGGTTCCCCGGACTTCCTCAGCCTGTTCCGCCTGAGCGTCGGCAATCGCCAGCCCGGACAGCACCAAGGTGGTAATAGCCAGAAGTAGACAGAACACCAGCAAGGTCTTTTTCCATTTCCGTATGCTGTATAAAATCGCTCGTATTCCTAAATTCGTTTTGTGGTTCATATTGCGCCTCCTTTACTCCATCTGCGACAAGATACTCTTGGGCTTCATCTTCATGATCGGGTAGGCCGCCAGTGCGGTAGAGGCCACACACAGCACCATGCCGAAAGCCCACACCAGTGCGTAATCCTCGGCGGAAACAGCCACCTCGATCTCGGCAAGACCCAAATCCTCGATGGGTTCTTCTTCCGCAGTTTCGCTTTCCCCGGTCAGGTCCACCGTTTCGTAGGTTTCCGTTGTCACCTGGGAGAGCAGGCTGCTCCCGATCTGATGGGATATGGCTGTGCTGGTTCCAAAGGAGATCACCAGGGCGATGGCCGCCACAAGGATCACTTCCAGCAGGTATTGCAGCAGCACCGAGCCTTTGGAAATACCCATGGCCAGATAGACGCCGGTTTCATGGATTCGCCCACGGAGCCGCAGCGTCAGGAACAGGGCCAGTACCAGGAAACAGATCACCGATACCACCGCAATGGCGATAAAGACGATGTTCTGCAGGCCCTCCAGGGATTCCTTGGCGTTCTGATAGTCGTTGTCGTAGCGGGTCAGGGTGCAGCTCTCCCAATCCACGCCATCCAGTTCCTGCACATCGGTCATAATGCGCTCCAGCTCGTCCGGGTCGTTCACATAGAAATCCCCGTACTGGACATTGGTGGTTCCTTCGGTGCCGTAGAGCAGGAAAGAGGCGGTGGAGAGGTCGGTGAAAACAATGTTGTCGTAAAGGTCATAGGACGGGGCCATGCCGATGGAGTCCTGTTCCTCGGTGTTGGTGAAGATTCCGGCCACCGTCACGGGGATGGTCTTATCTTTGTCCTCCACATTCCCCAGCAGCATGGTGTCGCCTACAGCGAGGCCGTTGCGCTGGGCAAACTTCTCATGGATCAGCACCTGGCTGCCGGTTTCGGTGGTGATGGGGTTGCCCTCCACCATCTCAAAGCCGCCATCGGTGAAATAGCTGTCCTCCTGGGAGTTGGAGTTTGCCACCACCCGTCCGGCGTTCTCATAGCCCTCCGGCACCTGGGCAGCGCCCTCGGTGTTGATTTCCAGAAGGTTCCCGTCTGCGTCAAAATAAGTAGCGTAGGTGTAGGAGCGCAGGGTGTACCTGCCGCTCAAGCCATCCATAGCAAGGATCTGGCTCACCGTATCCTCCGGAATGCCGTTCTCCAGCGTCTTGGCGTTGATGGTGAAATAGCCCAGCAGGGCTTTTTTGATATTGGCATTGGCTGTTTCCGTGGCCGATTGGATGGAAAGGCAGGTCAGCATCAGCGTAGCCATGACCAGCAGAAACGCCAGCAGCGTGAGGGTCTTGCCCTTTTGCGGATGGAATACAGGCAGGCCCGTTTACACAGGTTCATGTTTTCGCCACCTCATTTCCTTTGCGTAAAACCAATAGGTTCACTTGTGTACCTCCTAACGTAGTTTTTCGCCGGGGCTGTTTCCCGCCCCGGTGGTACCCCTATCTGCCGGGAACACCCTTATGGTACACTGCGAAGGTGGAGTTGAGGTGGAGTTGAGATATTTTTTGGTGGAGTTGGCGATAGGGTGAAAAAAAGCGGCGGCCTTGATTTGCTCAAAGCCGCCGCAAGCTGAGTTTATGGCATGGGTATGGGCTGCTGAACGACGGCTTTTTTTCTTTTGCCGTCGTCCGGCAGATACGAATTTATATAGAATATTGATCTTACTGCTTGGTTTTTCTTAACGCAACTGCAATGAAAATCAACAATGCACAGACTACAAAACTGCCTATAATATCCGCCGGATGAGTGAAGAAATTGGTATAAGGTTCGTTTGACGCAATTCTTTGCAAGGCACTGCTAACATTCGCAGGATCTACGCCATAGAGAAATGCTCCCATAAGATACAGGACGATTTTCTCTATAATGTTTGGCAAAGCAATTCCCAATAGATATATCCAGATATTTGTTGTCCTTGTTGACTTATAAAGATAAATCGTGCTTATAAGGTATGGGACAAAGGCCAAACAACCGCCTAAAAGACCGGCATATAAATGGAAACCAAATACGATAAATATAAGCCGCAGCAAAAAATAGGTGCCTAAAATAATTAACCAGCTTATGGCTAAAGAAAGAACGGGCTTTTCACCTTTGCTGCGTGTGTATTAGTTATTTGCTGCATCACTACACCTCCTAACAGATGATTTTACTTTCGGGAATAACAAAGATACTGTTGTCTTACACTTCAATTCTGATGTGATTTGTAAATCTATTGCTAAGTCCGTCACAATCCCATACCTGTTGACCGGCTCATATAGCTGCCTCTGTCGCCGGTAAAACCTTTTTCAAACACAAATGGCAGGTCGGAACTTGGAATACCAGGGGCCATTGTCGGTAATTGAAAGAACGATTGTTTCCTCTCCAATATTTTCTCTAAGTTGGAACAACAATGTAGGTGACGCTGTTTTATTGGCATATTTAACACTGTTATTGATAAGCTGTCCCAAAATAAACATCAGCCCTTTTTTTTGTCAGAGAAAACATTGCAGTCATGTCCCCAAAAATCAATCGTAAATCCCGCTTCTTCCAACAAAGTCTGATTGTCAGCAATGGCCTCTTTGCAGACAGTGAGAACGGAAAGCGGTTCCCAATAATAATCCTTGTGAGTTGCCCCAATCGGGAAAAGTAAAGAATTTGTTCCACATCTTGCCGCATGTGGTCGCGTACATGGAGCATACGAGAATAAACAAGGGGCGACAATTCTTCTTTTCGATTATCTAAAACAAGCGTCATCAGGAAAGCGGCTTTTTGATCTCATGTACCCAGTTTTCGATATAACTTTCATAGTCTACAAGTTGAACACCGCTATTATCAATCTCTGCTTGTCGGGATCTTAAATTATCACCCAATTCATGGATAAAAGGGTGCATAGATATAGGGGCAGCTTCACATAAAGCGTATTCGTTCGCTTCATCCGGCTCCGTAAGGAAATGGTGAAATACGGTTTGCAGCTTGTGGTGCCGTTTCACTAAAATAAACAGTGGGATAAAGGATGTCCCAACGGAAACGAAAATCATCAACCATATAAGGCTGTAAAATTCTTCTGGATATGCAAACCATGCAAAAAAGATAAAAAGTACATTGGCACAAGCTAAAGCAATCAACCATATTTTGCAGGATGAAATATACGCTAATACTACTTTTAGTGTTTTCATATATCCACCTGCACTTTCAAACGATACCCCTCTCCGCGCACTGTTTCTATGCGATCATCAAGTCCATAATTCCGCATTGTTTTCCGTAAACGAGTAAAAATTGACTTGCAGGGGCGTTTTCATCTATAAATTTATCAGTTCCCCATAACGCATGAAAAAGTTCTTCTTTTGAAACTGTACGGGGATAGTTCATTAAAAGAGTCAGTAAAATTTTCCCCTCATTAGGTGGCAGCACATACGAAGTTTTTCCCTACATAAATAGTGAATGTATGAGGATCAAGTAAAATCCATTCCCTTTTAGCAAATCATGTTGTATCTGCTGCTGTTCTGTCCGCCGCAGCAAGGATTTTATGCGCGCCAGCAGACGTTCCATATTGCAAGGCTTAGTTAAATAATCATCTGCTCCCAAACCTAATGCGTGTATTTCATCCTGTAATTTGTCCCGTGCGGTCAATACCAGCACGCCCCCGATCCCTTTCGCTTTCAATTCCCTGCATATATCAAAACCCGATTTGTAAGGAAGATTGATGTCCAGCAATATGAGATCCGGCGCAATAGCCTGAATTTGGGAAACAACGTCCTCAAATTCCAATATAGAAATGTATCGTAACCGGATTTATTCAAAAGGTCAATTAGTTCCTCTCGCATATATAAATCATCTTCTACAACAACAATTTGTGCCAATATGACCGCCTCCTTTCTTTCATTTTATTGCCCATCAAGAGTTGGGCTTCCAGTTTAGTTTTTGCAATTTCCCGGTCTGCGGTTCTGGCAACCGCAATAGCGTACACTGCCAATATCAAAATGACAATGCCAGCCATAATACTTGCCATTAAATAAAATGGAGCATCACTCGCCACCGAAGGGGAAAGGTATTTCTGCATAACGTAAAGGCCAACAGTTCCGCTAATACAAGCCAGCCCCAGCGGTAAAAGAAAATAGTATAGCACTTGTCTGTGCATTGACTTTTTCATTTGTTCACGCCTTGCCCCCAAAAGCAAAGCGTGAGATACCTTGCTTTTTGTTGCCTGCATTTGTGTCAAAAATTGTAGCGCGAGTAATGCACAAGCAATAATCAAAGCATAAAGCCCATATACAGGGTAGTATAACTACTGGACACGATATAAAAGAGCTGCCGCCCGAAATTATTTAGGTAGCTTTCAAAGACTAAACCAGATGGCCGCAAAATATCGTTCACTTCCATAATCGACGCCATTAAACCATCTGCTTCAACTCGATCTTTCGGAATACAAAAATTCCATGATACAGTAATGCTATCTGGGTTTATATAGCTTTCAAATACATTATCAGATACAATGAGCGCAGTAAAAATGCGAATGTTTCTATCCGCAGTCAATCCTTTCATCGGCACAGAGGGAATCAGAGTAAATTCCTGCCCATCAACATAGATGAGGTGCTTTTTCTTGTGAGGCACCTATTATTTGGTTCAACAATTTTTCCGCCTCTGCTTGCGCACTCCCGAAGAAATCTGGATTGAGATACAAAATGGCCTCGTTATCGTTCAATGTTAAAGTATCTTCCCCCGAAGCCTCCAAAAGCTGATTATAAGAAGACCAATCCATATAAGAGAGCCATCCGCAATTTCAACATAATAAATATTGTCCAGCATCATCAAAAGAGAAGCAACATAATACGGAAATGGATACAAACTTATTTACTATATTTTCCTGCAACTGCCGTAGAGTGAAAGTATAAAGCCCTTGTGTAGATTTCTTTTTATTAGAGCCTGCCAACAAACTCAATAATCTTGCCAACCCGCGTATAAAGAGTATTGTCCCCATAATGCCTAAGAGAACCGCCAAAAACAGCATGGCCCCTCCTGCGGCCATGAAATGGTTTAATACGAGCCAATAGGCAAAAAGCAAAAAGTACCGTGCCGAGAATAAGAGTGACGATACTGCCGCCGGTTTTTCCTACTTTCTGCTTTTTTTGCTATTTCGCCATAAAGAAGCTGGTGGATTTCTTGACGGCATAACCGGCCACCCAAAATAAACAGGGCGATTGCCTGAACAAGCATAAATCCCAATACTGTCCAGACAACAGCACTCACGGAAAAGCTGGACTGGTGAGAAATAATGTCCTGACCTACTAATCTGGATGTCGCAAGGCTGATGATCTCTGACAGAAATCCGCCGCCAACAATCCCGCCACAAAGAGCTAAGATAGAAGTAAAAAGCCCTTCCATCAAGAGTTGGAGAAAAGAGCCGCTTTCTTTTCATGCCAAAGAGCAGATAAAGCCCCAGCTCTTTACTGCGACACTCAAGTTGATATTTGTTTGCAAAAGTCACAAGAAAAACACAAATAATAGTGCGCACAGATATACCGCAGGCATCATTGTTGTAAGCAAACGATTGACAGCATCACTCTCAATTTCTGCCAGAAAGCGTATTACATCTTGTTTTTCCAATGAGAGCATAATATAGAAAGCTGCAACGGCAGTTATCATTGTTAGAAAATATATCAAATTTTCGCTGCGGTTTCTCTTGGCATTTCTCCATGCAATATTAAAGAACATTCGCACTTCCTCCCCCATTTGCGCCATTACTTGCAGGATACGTTCATAGAACGCTTCCTGTGTTTCCGTTTGATTTGTTTCCTGATTTCGTGAAATATCACTCCATCTTGTATAAACAAAATTCTGGTACAAAAGCTGGCAGCATTGGGGTCATGCGTCACCATTAAAATTGTCCGCTGTTGTTTTTGATTGATTTCCTGCAATTTTTCCATGAGCTGACGCGCCGATTTGGTATCTAAAGCCCCCCGTAGGCTCGTCAGCCAAAACAATAGAGGGGTTGGAGATCAGGCAGCGGGCCGCAGCGACACGCTGTTTCTGGCCGCCGGACATCTGGGACGGAAACTTTTCAAGTACATCCCTAATTCCCAAAAATCCGCAAGGTCAAACAATTTCTTTTCGGCAGTAGACGCAGCTACGTTATGAATGGATAAAGGCAGAAGAATATTTTCCTTTCCCGTAAGATTATCCAGCAAGGCAAAGTCCTGAAAAAGATACCCTATTTTAGTGCCACGGTATTCTGCCAAATCACTTCCGCTAAATGCGCTAATATTTTCGCCAGAAAGCATGATTTGGCCGGAAGTTGGTTTTATGATCGTTGCAATGCAATTTAGCAGCGTTGTTTTTTTTCCCGAACCGCTGGCCCCCATTATTCCCAAATACTCACTGGGAAAAACGTCAAAAGTAATGCCATTCAAAGCCTTTGGTCGGTACGCCGTCTTTGTTATAAAACTTTTGAAGATTGCGTACTTCTAATAATTTTCCTGTATTCATAGTAAGACACCTCAAATCTTTTTTTTTTTTTTTTAAGCCACCGTCACTGGTTACAAATTTATTATACATAACCGAGGTGAGCATTACTACTTACATTACTTGTAAGGTTAAAATCCCACTGTTTGTAGCAGGGAAATTCCGGGGCAAGACCAACAGACTTTGCAACTGGCATTTTCTTAGGAGATAAGAGTATCAATATAGGTTATTAAGGGGTGCAGTTGCTTCTTTTGAAACATATTTAGCAGTTTGTCCTGATTTACCCATTGCGCATCCACGACTTCTGTTTTTTGTAACACCATTTCCTTGATGTCAATATCTGCATGGAATAACCACACGTCATAAAAATCCTGCATATCCTCCCGGCGAAATTGATAGATAAGTTTTTCCCTGTTCAGGGGCAAGCGTTATTCCTAATTCTTCTTTTACCTCTCGGATTGCTCCTTGTAAACTGTTCTCACCCGAAAGTACAGCGCCGCCCGTACACTCCCAATAAAGAGGGTATTGCTTGTCTGGATGCCGCTGTGATAAAAGATACTGCCCCTGCTGGTTGACAATCCATACACTCACAACCAAATGATACAGCCCTTTGGGGATATTTTCTCCGCGCTGCATAGTAAGCCCTGTTTTTCGCGTTTTTGCATTATATAAGTCCCATTTTTCCATTGTCACACCCCTTTTCGTGGTATGGGAGCCAGTTTGAAATCAAGTAGGTAAATATCTGCAATCTTTTCGATTTCTCTGTGCTATCATGTAACATTTCATTCGCCATCTCTCAACACCTCCTAATGTAATTATAGTGGAGTAGACTATTCCATGCAATGAGACGGTTTGAAAATAAGCAAGATTTCCACTACAGAACTTTCACCACAAAAACGCCGTAAACTTCACGCCGTTTTCTGTATTCACCATGCCGTGCTGTATCCCATGGTGATCCAAAATGGTCTTGGTAATATACAGCCCAAGGCCGCTACCGCCGCTATTCCGGTTTCTTGACTTGTCCACCCGGTAGAATGGCGTGAAGATACGCTCCAAATCTTCCTCGGCAATGTGGACGCCGGTATTCTCCACGGAAAACACCTCGTCCTTTTGGGTGACAGTAATCACCGCGCCCACCGGCGAATAGGCCACAGCGTTTCCGATCACATTGGTGAACACCTTCTCTATGAGCCGCCGGTCCCCCTGGTAGTGGTATTCCGGCTGGATGTCCATGCGAAGCTCGATCTGCTTATCCTCCATCCGACCACGGAACTGCTGGCAGACTTTTCGCAGCATTTGGCTGATGTCCAAGTCGGTGCGCTCCAGGTGGAAATCGCTGCCGCCCATCCGGGCCGCCGACAGAATCTCCTTTACCAGTGCCTCCATGTCATTGGTGGTTTTCAAGCAGTGACGCAGGTAAGTATCGCGGTCTTTGTATTCGCCTACCTGATAGATCATGCCCTCCAGTTGCCCCTTGATGATGGCGATGGGGTTTTCAGCTCATGGGACACGGCGGTGAAAAAAATTCCACACGCTGCTTTTCCTGCTCGCGTTCCCGCTCGATGTCCTTTTGTAATTTCCAGTTTGCTGCTTTCAAACTGTCCATCGCGTCGCTCAACCGCTGGGACATCTCATTCAGGCTGGCAGCCAGAACACCGATCCGGGGAGCAAACCACTGCTCCGATGATGGAGATCAGCAGAATCACAACGGCAATAAAGGGGATGAGCTTCAGCAGGATGTCATAGGACTGCGCCACCGCCACCAGGGCAGCATTGGCAAACAGATGATAGGTTTGCCCTCCTTGCTGGAATGTAGCGGAACAGCTCATAGAGGGCGCGGAAGTGTCCAGGTTCTCCATATCGGCAAAATTCACGGAGAACAGATTATTTCCATAATTATCGTTGACTTCCACCGAGGCGTTGTTCATCATGGAAAATTCCATCAGACTGTCCGAACTGGCCTCCCAGCCATTCCGCTCCAGAACCTCCACCAAGTCATAAAAATCGGAAGTGACCTGTCCTTCTAGTTCCGTATGGTAATTTCTCGGCAGAAAGATCATCACCATGCCATAGATGATAATACAGCAGATCACCAGCAGGGCCAGCATACTGAGGAAGGTCTTTGCCTGGATGCTCTCACTAATTTTCTTTCTCAATTTTATATCCCGCCCCTCTCATGGTTTCTATGTAATCCACGCCCAGTTTCTTGCGGATGTTCTTGATATGGGTGTTGACAATCTTCTCATCGCCAATATAGTCATAGCCCCAAACCGTGTCCAGCAGCCTTTCTCTGGACACCACACGCCCCTGGTTCTCCAGAAGGAGCTTCAAAATCTCAAATTCCCTGGTGGTAAGGGAAACGCTTTCTGTTCCCACAAGGACGGGAAGGCTGTCCGTATCCACCGTGATTTCTTTATAACGGATCACGTTATTAGGCGCAACGCCTCCCTGTTCGGCCCGGCGCAGCACCGCTTCGATGTGCTTCATCACAACCGGCATGGAGAAGGGCTTGGTGATGTAATCATCTGCCATGGCGTCAAAGCCCTTCATCTGGCTGTCGTCGTCATCCAATGCGGTAAGCATAATAATCGGAACCTGGCTCTCCTTCCGCAGAATCTCACACACGGCAAAGCCGTCAACTTTGGGGAGCATTAAATCCAGAAGCACCAGATCAGGCTTGTTCTCCCGGAACTGTTCAATCCCCTCCAGGCCATCGGCGGCCAGAACCACCGTGTAGCCGGCGTCCTCCAGGAACGCCTTGATGATATTCTGAATGGATTCTTCGTCCTCTATAATCAAAATCATTTTTTGACATTGCTTACACCTCCAAGGTAGTGTAACACACAAAGGTGGAGTTTCGGTGGAGAAGGGGGCTTTTTTTGAAAAATCCTTCTGTTCATATTATACCTGAACTATAATGCCAGAAAAAAGTGTGCGAATTTGAATTTTGTATGTCCTCATAGTACGAGATTGTATGACAGGCTGTTTCTATTTGAGAAAGTCAAAAATGCCCCTCATCCAACAATATCCAGGTGAGGGGCATTAGATTTAACTCTCTAATAGGAGTTTCAGCTTTTTGAGGACCTTTATTTTCCGAACATGAACAGCATTGCGGTACACGCCAAGCTCATCTGCATATTGCCGTTCTGTCTTTTCCTCAAAGCTGATGATGTGTTCAATCCGGCAGGCGTCGGCCTCCGCAGTCCTTGGGTCAACGCCTGCGGCGATAAGCTGCTCGGTAAAAAAGCAGTGCCGCTCGTAGATTTTTTCGGCAACCTCCCGGCCTACATCGGTCAGATGGAGAAAGTGATCTTCGTCCATTGTAAGAAAGCCGCCGTCCCGCAAGGTAGCCACTGCATGGCACACGACAGGTACACATCCTGAAATACAACGGAAATTTTTGACATCAGTTTTTCCGGATCTACGGTTGTTTCATCTATACCGCCAAAACGAACAGCGCCGCTTTGTGGGTCATAGAATCTGGCAATCAGCCGCAGCATTGTACTTTTTCCACTTCCAGACGGGCCAACTATGGCGGTCATGGTGCCGGATGGAAAAAGACGCGCTGACATTATGCAAAACCATATCTTTCCCATAGCCAAAGGTCACACTCTCAAAGGATATGTCGTGATTTTGTGGGGCTTCCCCATCTCCCTGCATGATAGGCTCATCCAGCAGATCAACAATCCGTTTTTCCGGCGGCTGTCTGATAGACAAAAACAGGAAGTTGAATAATTGCGCCAACCAGCGGGTCAAAAATACGGGTTCCAACCAAAAGGAACATAACAAAGATGGTAATATCCAGCGTTCCGCCCATAAGCAAATAGACGCCCACCATTGTTATCAAAGACAAGCCGCATTGCAGGAAAGAAACAGCCACCAAATAGAACGGGCCGGAAACACATTCCAGTTTGATGCACTCTTTCATAAAGGTGTAAAACGCCCGTTCCAACCGCTTGAAATTTGTCCCCCGGAGATTATAAGCCTTAATCACTTTCATTCCCGACAGGTATTCTTGCAGCCGGTTTGCCTGTTCAATTCTCGCTCTTGTATGCGCCGCACCGCGCATTTTATCAATCACCTGCACACCAAGCAGAATTAAAAAAGTAATCGGAAATCCTGCAAACATGGCAAGGGATAGCCGCCAGTCAATAAAAGACATAGCTACAAATCCGAGAACAGCGGTAATAAAGCCTCCGATCAACTGCGGCAGAACATGGGTAACAGCTTCCTCGATTTGTGCGAAATCATTCATCATTGTGTTGCCCAATTCGCCGGGGTCTTTGCTCATAAGGAAGCCCAGCGGCAATTTTCTGATATGTTCCGCAAGCTGGACGCGGCCCTTTGCGCTGGCATCATAACCATCGTGATAAGTGGCATGAACCGCTTTCCGTTCAAACAGGTACAAAATGATTGCAAGGATAACCATGCCACCCCAGACAAGCCAAAGCTGTTTTGTGTTAAGCGTGTCACTCGTTCCACCAAAGTATAAATAAATGCTGCTTACAACTAAGGTCAGACAGCCAAAAGGGAAAAGGTTGACAAGATCAGCAAGGACAGTCCAGACAACAGGCTTTATCAGCTTTTTCGGGTTTCCTGCGGTTATACAATAAAGGGCATTGGTCTTTTTCATGCCTGCGCCACCTCCTTTTTTCTTTGAAATCTGCCAATCAGAGGAAAGCGTATAGGCATCCCACATAGCAGAATAGGTCTTGCTCTTTTGTAAAAGCTCGTCATGGGTTCCCTCTGCTTCGATTTTCCCCTCGTTGATAACCTCGATCTTATTTGCATTTTTTGATCGTAATAAGCCGGTGTGCGATAATCAGAACGGTTTTATTCTTTATCAGTTCTTGTAATGCCAACTGCATTTGATATTCATTCTCCGGGTCAGCGTATGCTGTGGCCTCGTCAAGAATCAGGATAGGGGCGTTTTTCAAAATGGCCCTGGCAACGGCTACACGTTGTTCCTCGCCGCCTGAAAGATAAACACCGCCCTCACCAATCAGCGTGTCATAGCCTTTCGGTAGTTTTTCGATGAACTCATGGCACTGGGCAGCTTTCGCAGCAGCATACACTTCTTCTTTTTGTCGCGCCGGGTTTTCCTACTGCAATGTTATTATAAATCGTATCAGAGAACAGAAAAGAATCCTGAAATACAAAGGACATCGTATTCATTAAGTCCTCGGTTTTTATATCCCGGATGTCAACACCGCCGATCAGGATTTTTCCTTGTGGAACATCCCAAAAGCGGGGAATAAGCTGTGCAATCGTAGATTTTCCCGAACCGGACGGCCCGACTAAAGCGGTGATCTGGCCTTGTCCGGCTTCAAAAGAAACATCTTTCAGAACAAGCGGACTGTCTTTTCCACCATAAGAGAAAGAAACATGATCGAATGAGATTGCATATCCATCCGGTTTTTTAGGGGCGCTCGGCTCTGCAATCGGGACTTCGCTCATAATCTCGTCAATACGAATTACGCCCTCGGTAATGTTGTTCATGCTGGAACCCAAACTGTTAAATTTGAAAACAGGGGTAGCAATTCCTGGCGCAAAGATCAGGAAAAACAGCAGAGTCACGGCAAAAGCCACGTTCTCCGGGTCGCCCGAAAGGAAGAAGATACCAGCTGTCAGAATAAAGGGCGCTAAAGACAGCACCAGCACACGGAAAACACAATACGCCGGCTCGTAATTGTCCGCATATTTCGTACTGAAATCCCGATAGCTCATAATGTCCTGGTAGAATTTGCGGAAAGAATGAACCGTCTGCCCGAAAATTTTAATTGAGGGCATCCCGCGTACATACTGTACGGACGATGTGCTGATATTTTCCAGCGCGTCGTAGTATTCCTTTAAGCCCTCCTGGGCTTTGGAACCGAACATCATAGAGAATTGGGCTGTAAAGCCTACGATAATAGGAATGATGCAGGCAAGCGCCAGCCACACATTCAGCCGGAACATGATAATTACCATGACGATTAGCATTGCAATGGTATTCACCATATCAGGGAATTGGTGAGCAATAAATTTTTCAATCTGCTCTACATCCTGTTCCGCAATTTGCTTGACTTTCCCGATTGCATTTCGATTAAACCACCCAAAGAGGCAATTCGCTGATATGTTCAGACAAACGGACGCGAATACCGTAGAGCGTGCGATAGGCGGCAGTATGGCCTAACATACCGCCAAAATACATAAATACATAACCGATCAGCAGGCCAACAATACCCTTTACAGCCCATGAGACCATAAATCCCGTATCTGCATTTGTGAGATCAGATGCGTTTTTCAGCAATTCAGCCATAATGTTATATACGGCCAGGAACGGGACTAACTGAAAGAACACATTTGCGGTTGAGAGGATGCACCCCACACCATTAAAGTCTTTTTTTCTCCCGCCAGCTCCAACAGACGGGGAATACCACTTTTTTTCTTATTTTCTTTTGCCACTGTCGGAACCTCCTTTTTTGCAAGCCTCTTTGCCGCTATCTTTTCGCCCCACAGGTAGCCTAAGATGGCGCAGAGGATCGTAACAATCGTGAGGACAACTACAATAGGCGTGTTAATCAGCTCCATGCTGGCATTTGCCATGTTCCCGGTAATCCGTTCTGCATAAAAAGCCTTGAAAGCGTCCTGCATATAGCACAGCGGTATGTATTCACCGAGCGCAAGGCCAAGCATGGGGCAGACCACACCAATGATTTTACCGGCGTGATTGTTCTTACCCACAGTATCATATAGAATCTCACCGATAATGCCGCCAACGAAAGTGCAGATAAACATAAGGCCGTAGGGGGCCATAGAAAACAGGCAAATACCGAACAGGAACGAAGAAATCAAAATTCCGCCCCGGATGGTTATTTTAGAAAGCATGACAACAAGAATCAGCGCCCCGAAAATCGCGAGAATACAAGGCAGGGCCAGCATGATAGGCGGGAAGAAGCCTACCGTACAACCGATAATCCAGCCCACTGCAATCCATAAGGCGCTAAAAACGCCCACGCGAATCAGGTCACGAAGTTTTTTACTCCCTTTTGTTTTTGAACTCATACGTTATTCCTCCAATTCAAAGATTTTTGATAGTGTTTCTGATCTATATTCGTCAGGGGATATTCTTTTTTATGGAATGATCGTCCTGTACTACTAATAGCGACGTAAATAAGGATGCTGCAAATTCGTAGTCATGGGTAATGACAAATGCGATTTTACCTGCAGCCGCCTGTTCTGTAATTGTTTCACTTACCAGCTTCATGTTTTCGGCATCCAGTCCACTTGTGGGTTCGTCAAAGTAAAGGAAAGGAGCATCACTCATACAGGACAATGCGATAGAAAGCCTCTGCTTTTGTCCCCCTGATAGGGTCGAGGGGTGGACATTTTCGTATTCCTCCAAAGAAAACTTCCTTAAAATCTCTCTGGCCCGTTCATAGGCGGTGGGGTTTTTCTCAAAACCTGTTACCATTTCGGAAATGACACTTCCGGCAAAAAACTGATAATCCGCATCCTGCATAACATAAAACGATTTGTGGCGACGCTGCTGTTTAGAAGCATATTTACCGGCGATACTGATTTTTCCGCTTTTCGGCTTTTCCAAGCCCATGAGAACGCGGATTAAAGAGGATTTCCCCGTTCCATTTTTACCGACAATTCCAACAATATCTCCACTCTGGCACTCAAACGAAACATCTTTCCAAAGAAGCTGTTTTGACTGATACCCAAAAAGATAGGTTTTCAGCGCGGACAGAAACTTGCTCACGGGTAGCTGCTTTCACAGAGGCGGGATTACAAACAATATCCTTTAGATTTACTTGCCGCAGCCCATTGTCATGAAACCAATTCGTGGACTGTGCTTTGAACTCATTTCCTGACAAAATCGTGTTGATCTGCCCGTCCTTTAGAATCACAACACGATCAGCCAAATCCTTTAAGTAGTACAATTTGTGTTCTGAAATGATGATTGTGCAGCCCTGTTCCTTTAATTGCCCCAACAGCTTTTTTGAGCTGCTTAGTTCCCTCCCAATCCAGATTAGCGGATGGCTCGTCAAGGACATATATCTGAACATTCGCTGTATAAATGGACGCAATCGCAACCTTTTTGTTTCTCGCCGCTGGATAACTCGAATATGCTTTTCTTTAATAGATTGGATATATTAAGCTGCTTCACGGTATTTCGGAAACGGTCTTGAATGACAGAGGATGGGGTTCCTAAATTTTCACTGGGAAAAGGAATCTCTGTTTTTACATGGAGCGTGAAAAACTGTGAACGCGGGTCTTGAAACACACTACCAACATAAGAGGAATAGTCCCCTGTTTCATGTTCCGATATATCCATGCCGCATACCCGGCAAGAACCTGTGATTGTTCCTTCAAAGAAGTCAGGTATCAATCCGTTTATACAACGGGTCAATGTTGTTTTTCCGCAGCCGCTTTTTCCTGTGAGAACAACAAATTCTCCCTTGAATTGTCAGGTCAATGTCGTGGATGCCGAAAGTATTGCTATCATAGGCAAAAAGAGAATTTGTTGCATATTACTTTTTTCATTCTGCATACATTCACCTCCTAAAAAATTCAAGAAATCAAGATACAATAAGCCACAGATCACGACTGCCATGCCTAACAAATAGAGAAAATCAGCAAGAGTTAATTTAACTTCGGTGCAGCAAGAACGGTTACGCTCTACGCTCAATCCCTTGCACAAAGAGGCTGCGGACAATTCTTCCGAAAGTTTTTCACTCCTGAACAGCAATGGCACCATGTAATTTTCAATGGTCGGTATCAGGTGCTTCAAATTCTGACAGATAGATTTAGCCCCCGCATTTTCAGACTTTCATTCACATAGCAAAATTCCTGCAATATCGTAGGGACATATCTATATACCACCATCAAGGGAATGGACAACGATTTAGGAATATGTATTGCGTCCAAAGAATACAGCAATTCATCCATAGGCGTCTTGTCCATGAGCAGTTTAAGGAGCAAATAGATTGGAAACACCCGGACGATCATCATAAGGAATGACGGAAGCACAACCGAAAGAACGGGAATCTCCACGATAAGCAAGCCCCAGGTCAAAGCATTTAAGCACACATACGCAACAAGCCTTTGGAAAAAATACTTTTTGCCCCATACCAAAAGAGAATCAAAAAATCAATGACAAGGAAAAAGCAAAAAGGTCGAACTGACTCTTAAAATAAAAGCTCATAATACAAGCAGCAACAATTTGCAAAATTAAAATTCTTGCATCGGGTTATGATGCTTTGAAATTCATTTTTCATTTCCCTCCTTTCTCACCGCCCCGGCCATTGCAGAAACCGCAATTTGGTGGTAAAATGTTTACGAGGTTAGAGCTGGCTAACCTCGTAACACCATTATAGCGGCGCAATTTTGACAGCACAAGTCAGGAACGGCACAAACGACTTTCAACCGTATTTTTCCGACTGATCGGCGTATTTTAAAAGGCATCAGACCATGAGTGAAATAAAACAACTATACCAGCAGTTACTACCAACTAGCGGTTTTCTTTTAGACAATGGCAATTCAAAGACAGAAGAAAATCAGTTTTGCTATGCTTTATCCCCGGATAAAGGCAAGGGGGTTTTCTGGCAGTATTTCTTTGAAAATATGTTTGAAATAACAAAGCAGGACTTTTACTTTTTGAGGATTTCTTTCTGGAATCGCCCGAACCGGAATTTCTTGCCATACAGTATTATTCCTCTGTATCTGGTGAAGAATTTCATCCTTACTATCAGCTATCTCCAAACAGTTTACGAGCGTATATAGGCGGAAGCCAGAAAACATATCAGGCTGTCTATCACAAAAAATGTCCCTATTCGATCTGTGAGCATCAGCATTATGCCTGATTTCTACAACCGTTACTTAAAGGAACGGTTGGGCGGTGAATATATTGACCCGCGAAACGCCTTTAAGAAAATGGTTCTCGGCGTAGATTTCCCGCAACTTGTAGCACTCTTGAAGCAAATTCAAAGCTACTCCGGCAGCGGTATGTCTGCAAAGCTGTTTTATGAGGGCAAGGTATTGGAAGCTCTTGCATTGATTATGGAGGAAGCCAAGCGAAACCAGGACCGCAAAAAAAGAAAATACGCATTACAAAAGAGGATGAAGAAAACCTGAACGCGGTTGCTGATTACCTCGATCATCACTATTCATTTCCCGTTTCACTGGAACAATTATCAAAGATCGCCTACATGGGAACAACAAAACTAAAGACCACATTTGGAGAGCTGTTTGGATGTAATATTTCGGATTACATTATTCGCAAGAGAATGGAGCAGGCCCAGCACTTATTGATCGGAACCGAGTTAAGCATTGCAGAAATCGCACAAGCCGTAGGTTATGAACGGGCTGATAGTTTTTCAAGGCAATTCCAACGGACAACCGGATTGTTACCAAGAGAATACAGAAATTTGATAACTAAAGAATGAACGTCAGGTTTATTCTGACGTTCATTCTCAAATCAGGCAAATCTAATTTCTTGAAAAAATTGTTTCTTCTACCTGCGCTTTCAGCGTGTTCATCAGCCCCACCCAGCGCATGGGGTCACGGGCTTTCAGTTCCTCGGTGACGCCCGCCGCCTCCATCATCCGGGGCAGCATGGCGTCCATCCGCTCCCGCGCCGCCCGGTCAATCTCCAACAGGTGCGGATACAGCTTTTCACTCAAAAATCAAACTGCTGTAAAAAGGCGGGCCGGTGTTCCTTCAGATAGCGTTGCCGCATACGGCCATACAGAGTTATGTACCCAGCCGACTATGCGGCTGGGTTTTCCTTTTTGAGGGAGTTAATAGGCCGGGCAACCGTAGCCCAGCACATCAGAATACCCAATAGGATAGCTGTTCTGGCGCACGGAATCACCGGAGTTGCCCTCTACGGTATAGACACGGCCATTCTCGACTTTTTCCACAATACCCACATGGTCGGCTGACATATCGCCATCCCAGTCAAAAAAGATGATGTCGCCGGAACGCGGCTCATAGCTTCCCAACTGCCACAGCCCGCGCTCCTGGAACCAGGGAACACCCTGGGACGCGCAGGCCGCAAACTTCGGGATCACGCCGGCTTCGATATAGCCGCACTCATTGGCGCACCAGGATACAAAGCAGGCGCACCACTCCACACGGCTGCCAAAGCCGTACCAGCTCCAGTACGGTTCGCCGCCGACATTGCCCACCTGGGAGAGCGCCACCGTGACGATCTCGCCGTCCCCTCCGGTAATGCCGTAAAGCACCTGGGACCACAGGGAATTGTTTTCATCGGCCAGAAGCTCCGCCATCTGTTCCCGCTGGTCCTCGTTAAAGCCGAACTGGTCGGCCATCTCCTCGGCAGTTTTATGGCTGACGGTGATATACAGATAGGTGCGTGTGATGGTTACTTCCGTTTCCACGATATTGCCATTTCCATCATCCGAAGTTTCAATCACCGTTTCGGTTTTGGTGTCGGTGTTGGATGAAATCTCATTCATCTGCCAGAAGATGTCCTTCAAAAGCTCCAGCTTCTCATCATCCATGGTGGCCACTTCCTGGGCGTTGTCCGGGTCAGTGGTGGTTTTGACAGCGTAAACCGCCAATACCTCTTTCCACACAGCGCGGGAACCGGACATCTCCAGCACATCATAGCTGTGGGACGCCTTGATTTCATCCAGGTTCTCCTGGTAATCTGTATTGATCTCCTGTACAGCAGTCTGCATGGTCTGCCCGGTGCCGGAGTCCTCACCGGAGAAGAAAATACCAAAGCAAGAACCGATTATCATACCGATCAGACAAATCACAATAATCACCAGTACGGCAATCCAACCGCCCGCGGCGATGGCCGCGATCAGCGCCTTGGTCGCCGCAATGATGGCTTTCACAGCCGCAACCGTAGCCTTGACCGACGCCTTTGCCGCAACTACCGCAGTCCGGGCCGCTACACGGGCAGCATGGGCCGCAGCCCTGGCAGCCCGCGCCGTGGCCTGGGCAGTCCGCTGGGCGGCTTTGGCCGCCTGCTGTGTGGTCTTGATACTGGCCTTCGCGGTTTTTTCCGCCGTCTTGATGGATTTGCTGGCGGTTTTTATCGTCCCCTTGGCCGTGGAAGAAGCCTGCTTGATGGTTTTTCGGCCCCTGTCCACTGTCTTAATGCTTTTCTTGCCGCGATCCAGGGTCTTGATGGCCCCGCGCTCCTGACGGACCGCCTTGGCCGGCTCGGAAACCGTATCGGCTGCCTGACGGCCACTCCAGCGTGTGGTGGGCTGCCCAGCCTGCCGAGCTGCCTGTTTCTCCGCTTGTTTTTTCGGCTGTTCGGCTGCGGCTTTCCGCTTTTGGATTTTCTCCTTGACCCGGGAGATATTCTCCTTAGTCGTCTGAACCCCTTGCGGCCCTGTTTATCAAACTGGTGAACCGCTTCATGGGTGACGTTATCCACCCCAGCGGAAAGACGGTCGGACGCATACTCACCGGGGGAGCTTTCCTCCGCATACAGGCTGTGGTCGGCCTTATCCTTGGTGCGGATATACGCCTCCTTCATCCGTTCAGAAGCAACCGCCGCTTTATCAATCGCTTTAATGCCTTTTTTCTCAGAAACTCTTGTTTTAATGCCCTTGCCCATGGGCTTCACCTCCTTCCCAGGGCGGGGCCGCCCTTATTCCTGCAGCAGCTTCGCCACCACAACCATCCTCCCGTTGGTCCGGGAATACTCGCAGGTGGAGAGGGTAATAAGCTGGTCGCCATATTCCGCGGTCACGCCCGTGTCATAGAGCGCCAGTTCCTTGCACTTGGCAATAAACTCGTCAAAATCTTCCTCCTGCTCGGCCCGGACGAAGTGATAATACTTGAAGCCTTGCTCTGAATAGGCCACCGTCTTAAAGGCGGCGATCACCTCATATTCGCCAAAGCCCTCCAGGGTATCGAAAACGGATGGTCTTGTGTTCCTGGTAAAAATCCTCACTCTCGTACTTGCACAGGTCGGAGAACATACTGCCGTTGTTCATGTGATGGCCGTACAGCACCAGATTGTCGGAAATGCCGATGTCGCAGTTTTCCTGCATATATGGCACCCCATAGCTGCTATACGACTTATCAAAAGCGTGCTTCAGATAGAAATTGGGGTTATCCTTGGTCTGCATGACGGGATAATCAATCCGGGTGCCGGGAATAGAAATCCAGCCCACCAAATCGCTGTTCTTGGCGTACACATCCGCATACTTTTCAAAAGCCGTGAGTTCTTCCGGCTCCTGGTCCGGCTCGCTGGCAAGCTCCAGCGCGGGCAGTTCCACATCTTCCTTGACCAGCCCGGCCACCTCGTCAAAGGCTTCGGCACTCTGCTTCTGATCCAGGTATTCCCGGCAGAGCATAGCCCCGGAGAAAAGGAACAGGGCGGCACAAAAGGCCGCCCCAGCGATCATCAGTCTGCATTTTACTTTGTCACTCATATTTTCACCCTCCTGTACTTATCGTGCCTGTTCTTTACTGGCCGCTTGGCGGCGCTGCCCGGCCTGGGCCGCTTTCAGCCCCTGCAGCTCAGTTTTCACGGATGAGCGCCCGCCATAGATTCGCTCCACCGTGAGCGCCGTATCGCGTTCCATTTCCGAAAATGCCTTGCCGCAAGACAGCACAAATCCCCGCAGCTTGGCAAGCACACCCTTATCCGCAGATAATTCCTTGCTTTCCTGGGGTTCCTTTCCCGCAAGGGCAAGTCCGGCGTTTTTGATGTGGCCGCCCGCCTGGTGCAATTCTTCCCGCATGGCGTCCAGCCTCACGGCGAGCTGCCCCATGCTTTTTCTGCATGGGCAAAGCCACGTCCCATCCGGGAAAGAACCGAGGGGATACGCAGGGCCTGGGCAGCATGGCACAGGGGCGGAGCGCCCTTTCTCCCGGAAAGTCTGCACCATCTGCTTTGCAGATGAAATGAGGTTTTCTTTTGCCGTGGAAACCATCACTTTGGTCTGGCGGACTTTACCCTCCACAGTGTCCACAAGCTGGGAGCACCGGGCGCGGATTCCTTTGTCGTGGAGCTTGCCCACCTCCCAGGCGCATTTCCTTCATTTCGTCCATCATCTGTGACAGCTTTTCTTCCATGCCGTCGATATAGCCCACCAGGGCCTGTACTTCTTCCTTTTTGTTTTTGAAGCCCGCTCTGTTCCAGAACGGAAATCAGGTCTATGATCTGCGGATGGTCCCGCAGCGCAAGAGCCGGTTCAGCCATAGTTCATTCCTCCATTCTCAAAATTATCATCGCGCCGGTTCCGCCTGCTTTCTTAGCAGGGGGCAGCTCCCGGCAGTATTCCGGGTAACGGATTTTCACGCCTTCCATAAAGTAGGGGGCAAACTCGCAGCAGAACAAATCCTCCGGGGAATAGGCGTTACTGTGCTCCGGGTCGGTGTAGCCGTTCCAGAGATTAAAAGCAAGGCGGCACACCCGGACGGTGCCGCTGGTCTGCCAGCCGCCGTGCATACCATCCGGTTCAATGCAATCCTGCTTGAAATCAAACATCTGGCGGATGTTTGCCCGCGTTTCCGGGGCAATCCCCATCACATAGAAAAAGGCCCGGTGGTAACAGTCGTTCCGCCGCGCCTTGCTCATCATATCCAAAAAGAAATCCCGGTGCTCCGGGGACGCAAAGCGGATATTGCTCATGCCGGCACCTCCTCGCCGCCGAATACACCTTCACCGGGCTTGGTGGTCATCAAAGCATAGAGCTTGGTGTCACGGGGGAACCGGTTGACAAAAGGCACCAGGGCGCTGCCATAGCGGATCAGGCCGCAGCCCGCGTCTGCGTTGGTGACATAGCTCATCTGCTCATTGGAAATGTTCAGGAGCTTCGCCAGTTTGGCCCGGTCGGACGCCGCCTGGTTGAGCATCACAATAAATTCCGAGTTGGAGAGCATGGTGCTGGCCTGGACGGAATCCAGAAGGTACTCCACATTCTGGGTAATGGCGGTGGGATAAGGCCGCGCTTTCTAAGCCCAGGCCGTGGATGTCGAACACCACCACCCGCTTGTCCAGATCCACGGTGCTGTCGTGGCCGAAGATGTCCAGGGAGCCGGTGGTGAACAACTCCAGCGCCAGGGCGATCTCCCTCGCTTCCGCCTCCGGCTGTTCCATCAACTTTTCTCGGAGAGCGGCGAGGGTGGGTACTGTACTCGTTCTGTTCCGCTTCTTCATACAAGTCCCCCGTGCATCGGTCAATGATGGACTTCTGCTTGGCCCCCACACCTTGGGGTCAATGCCGCTCTACCAGAGACATGATGAACTGAGACTTCACCACAATGGGGTTGTTTTCGCCGTAGCCGTCCACCATATACATGGCGTTGAGCCGGTCTTTCCCCCCAGCGGCCACCCGGATTACGCTCCCCACACCGTCCATAGCTTCAATGAGGGATGCATACTCACCCTCCGGGTCCGCAATCAGAATGTCATCATCCGTATTGAGAATGAGGAACACGATTTCCTCTTTCACACTGAACGACTTGCCGGAGCCGGGAACGCCCAGCCGGAAGGAGGACTGATTGAGCAGATTGGCCTTGTTGCACATGATAAGGTTGTGGGAAATGGCGTTCTCCCCGAAGTAGATGCCGCCCCGGTCCATGATCTCCTGCACCTTGAAGGGCATGAACACGGCCAGAGATTCCGTGGTCAGGGTGCGGAAGGCGTTGATCTTCCGGGTGCCGATGGGCAGGACCGTGTTCAGACCGTCAATCTGTTGGTATTTCAACACCGCCAGCTGGCACATATGCTTTCGGCCACAGGGAGCGTATCTTCTGTGTCGGTGTCAAGCTGTTCTCTTGGTATCGGCGGTGATGACCAGGGTGAGGACGGCCTGCATCATCCGCTGGTCGCGGGTGGTCAGGTCGGACAGAAATTCCTTGCTCTCCTTGCGCTGCAACTCCATGTCATACGGCACGATGGCGGAGAAATTGTTGTTCTGATTTTGCCGGCGCTGCCAGTTCGTGATATTCGTCTCTACCCCCAGCAGACGGTTCTCCACCTCCCGCACGGCCTCGTCCGTGGGAACCGGCACAATGTCGATGGAGAACATCAGGTTGCGGGCGATGTCGGTAAGCTCCGTTACCATGTTATCTTTGATATAAGAGGCGTAGTCTTTGAGAAACAGTACCCGGCAGAACTTATCCCCCAGCTTCAGATAGTCGCTGTGCTTCTCGATCCCGTCCGGGCAGA
>VOFI01003710.1_pt1 | contig 41549 bp, 51 predicted proteins | sample 5384131 | NCBI WGS metagenome assembly VOFI01 (sample SAMN12384728, study PRJNA508395) | human gut metagenome | isolation source: healthy gut H | host: Homo sapiens | reverse complement strand
GAAGGAATTATCATCAAAAGGCAGAGTCTTTCCATGTCGCACAGTAATGTTGTTAAGTGGAATAGCCTTCCTCTTTTTGCTGCCAGTTTTTCGTTTTTCCAGCTGTCTGGGAGATATATCTATAATGTAACATCGGCACCGTGTGCGCAAAAACAGGGCCCTGCTGTCCGCCGTACCCAGGCCAGGCCCAGAATCTTTTTTCCTTTAAGGGATGGAAACCAATTTTCCGGGACATATTTTGAAGAGGTTAGGGAAACCTGAAGAAGCCCCTCTTTTGCACGCAGATAATCTTCATGACTGATCATCTGAGTAAATTGTGCCCTGCCATCTTCCGAGCTGCCTTCTCCTATGACATCCCAGGCTTTTGCATTGTGTTCTGTGTAATTCATGGTTACCTCACTTTATAGGTGTGTTCTTAGAATTTGTGTACAGTTTATTTGATAAACCTTGTAAATGAACATTTTAATTGATAATCAATAGAATATATATTCTGTTTATGGTATGATTGAGTTATGGAATAACGGTTATATTGTGAATAACTATATTTCAATATTAAGTATATCATAAAGGATATAAAAGTAAAATGAATTTGTTGCACTCTGTATACGATTTTACTTAGCAGACAAAATCCAGTAGTATTGTACTACCGGCAGATAAAAAGCTTGTGGCGCTAGGACAGAAAGGAATAAGGAAATCTATAATTATATCTGTAAAAAAATTCACTGAAGAGATGGGAGTGAGATATATGCAGGCATGGGAAGAAAGAGTGAAGGATGGGAAGAAGGCTTTTGAGAATGGAGCAAGAGACAAAGCCTGTCAGACAGCCCCATAATTTGTATGACAGAGGGATTCTCGGCGGAGGATACATCCAAAATTGTGGAGGAAAGCCTGGAAACGGTAAGGCAATGGTATCAGGAATGGGCCGGTAAATAAGAGATAGGATTTATACGTTAAACCGAAGTTCTGCAATAGAAAATTGAAAATGCCATAGTAAACTGAAATGAAAAAAAATTGTAATATATAAGGGTTTATAATGGTTAAACAAGATTTCAACACTTCACCAGTGAATACTTCGTAGGATCTTGACAGAAGAAAGTGGGAAGTTATATTGAAAAAGCACACGAAGCGTCACACCCTCGACTGAAGTCAGATAGAATTATTGTCCGGATTATGTTTTTTACTTAAATTATTTGCAGTCATGTAGGCTGCTTGGTCTGTCAGAAGTACAGACTGATTTTTATTGTTTCAGCCGTTAAGTGAAATATTATTTCATGGCTGCACACTACTTGCAGTACATGTAAAAAGGAGGGGTGCAATGACCATACAGGAAGTAAAAGATCGGTGGAGTCCCGGCATGAAAGATCCGCAGGCTGCCATCGACTGGTGGAACAGCAAGGCCGGCGCATTTGCGTCCAGAGACATACCAACAGCACAGAGCAGTCTGGCTATACGTCTGATCACAGAGAAGCAAATGATCGAACGTGGGCAGAGCTCGCTGGATGTCGGATGCGGAGGTGGTCGTTTTTCCTTTGCATTGGAGCAGCTGGGAGCCTGCGTCACAGGCATTGATTTTTCACCGCGAATGATCGAGGAATGTGAAAAGAGCAGGATCGCCCCGGAAGCTTCTTCCGCCTGTTTCTGCGTTCAGACTGGCAGAATATTGATTTACAGGCTCTTGGCTGGAAGAATAAGTTTGATTTGGTATTGGCGAACATGACTCGGGCGGGGTAAGTTTCTGCCGATTTTCTTAAATTATCGAGGCAAGCCGGAATTGGTGCCTTATGGTAAAGCCGACCAGACGCAGTAATTCCATACTGGACAAGCTGAACAGTCTTCTTGAACTGGAGGCAGATACGAATTCCCCTGGACGAGGCTCTTCTGTATGCATTTGAATTGCTGTGGCTTAACGGAAAAAAGCCAAAAATAGAGTATGAAGAGCAGCAGCGGGAAAACAGCTGGAAAACGGAGGATGCAGTTGAGGAATATACTTTAAGGATTTCGTCCTCCCATTCGCTGTCATCGTATCAAAAGGAACAGATTAAAGATTTTTTACATAGAGAAAGCATTGATAACGTTATAAAGGAAACAACACATACCACAATTGCAGCTGTTTACTGGCAGGTGTAGTTGGTAAATCATCGCAGGAGGGCCTGCAATCGAGGGAGGAATAAAATGAAAAAAATAGTATCTATGATAGTAGTATCCGTCATGGCCATGTCATTATGCGCCTGTACAGGCAAAGCAGATCAGTCCGCGTCTGCTGGCGGAAGCTCTGTACAGCAGAGTGAAGAATTCACGGAACAGCTCAGTACCGACAGTGCGGCAGAGTCGGAAGCAGAAAAAAAAGAGCCGGCAACTCGTATTATTACCGACAGTACAGGCCGTGATTTGGAAATTCCGTCCAGGGTCGAAAGCATTGTCTGTGTAGGTGTCGGCGCGTTAAGATACAGCTGTTATATGGATGCCGCCGGTTTGGTGGTTGGCGTAGAGGATTATGAAGTGAAGGAAGGAATGTCCAGGCTGTACAATTATGTGAATTTTGATAAGTTTAAAGACCTTCCGGTTACCGGAACCAATGGGGAACCCAATATTGAGGAAATCATCACCGCAGGCCCTCAGGTTATTGTAATGTCCTCCTATGCGAGCGCGGATGCGGACGATCTGCAGGAGAAATCCGGTATCCCTGTTGTGATGGTTTCCGGCAGTGATACGACTTTGGATGATAATGCTTATGAAACCATCCGTATTATGGGGGAGCTTTATGGAAAGGAAGATCGTGCGCAGGAGCTTACGGCATATCTGAAGGGGATTCAAAAGGATCTGGATGACCGTACAGCCGACATTCCCGAAGAGGACAAGCCCAGTGTCTATGTGGCGGGTGTTTCTTTTAAGGGCGCACATGGTTTTGAAGGAACGGAAGCTTATTATGGGCCTTTTGAGCTGATTCATGCGAACAATCTTGCAAACACAACGGATCAGACAGGGGCGTTTGATATTGATCTGGAACAGGTATTAACCTGGGATCCTGAAATTATTTTTCTTGATTTCAATGGAATGAGCCTGATTAATGAAGATTATGCAGATAATCCTGATTACTACCAGAATCTGACGGCTGTTAAGGAGGGTAAGGTATATTCTCAGATCTCTTTCCGCTCATCCGCTTCCAATCTGGAAACGGCTCTGGCGGATGCTTATTATGCGGCATGTATAATGTATCCGGAACAGTTCTCCGATATTGATCCGGTTGAAAAAGCGGGAGAAATTTTCACTGCATTGTTGGGGACTAACCCTTATGAAGATTTGAAGGAGGCCGGTTATGAATTCCGCCAAATTACAATCGGCGAATAAGCAGCCCAAAACCGTTTACCAGCAAAACCAGATAAAAAGTATCTGCTTTCTGGTGCTGATGGCTGTCATTTTGGTGCTCACAAGTCTTTTGGCGTTAAGGGCCGGTTCCTATGCTACGCCGCTTAACGAATTAATCAAGGGAATTTTCGGATTATCCGGGGATGATAAAATCAATCTTGTGGTTCGCAATAACAGACTGCCGCGGATCTGCACTGCAATTATCGCGGGTGCCGGGTTGGGGCTGGCCGGCTGTATTTTACAGGCTATTTTGCGGAATCCGCTGGCTTCCGCATCGACGCTTGGCGTTTCACAAGGAGCAAGCTTCGGCGCCGCGGTTGCGATTGTTGTCTTTGGTATGGGAAATACAATGGGGCTGGGCGTACCGGTGTGTGCTTTTGTGGGTTCCATTCTGGTGGCGCTGACCATTCTGGGGCTTTCCCGTTTCCGGAATATTTCTCCGGAAGGTATTGTCCTTTCAGGGGTTGCCATCAGCGCCATGTTTACCGGGGCGACTACGCTGATCCAATACTTTGCCGATGAAGTGCAGCTTGCTACGCTGGTGTACTGGACTTTTGGCAATTTGGGAAGCACGGGATGGGATGATCTCGGCGGAATGGGAATTGTTGTAGCAGCTTTAATTGTTTACTGCTGTTTTCACCGCTGGGATTACAATGCCCTCCTAAGCGGCAGTGAAACAGCTGTGAGTCTTGGAATAAATGTCCGCCGGCTGATTCTTGTGAATATGGTGCTGTGCTGCCTTACTACTTCGGTGATCGTAGCGAACGTAGGGCTTATCAGCTTTATCGGGCTGGTCGCGCCGCATATTGTCCGTATGGTGGTGGGGAATAATCATATATACGTCATCCCCGGATCCATTTTGACCGGCGCCACAATTCTGCTACTGAGTGATTTGTTTGCCAGAGTGGTCATCAGTCCGGTCATTCTGCCGATCGGAGCAATCACCTCATTCCTGGGAGGGCCTTTGTTCCTGTATCTTCTGTTTAGAGGGGCAAACGGGAATGATAAGTGTGGAAAAATCTGTTATCATTACCGGTTATCCGATACGCTTCAGAATGTCAGCTTTCAGATGAATGGGGAGAATTCCTTTGCTGTCCTGGGCAATAACGGTGTGGGAAAAGTACGCTGCTCAAATGTTTCAATCATATCCTTCGGCGGATTCGGGAAAGTGATGCTGGATGGAGAGGATCTTCTGGCCATGCCCATTCTGGAGGTGGCGAAAAGGGTTGCATTTGTTTCGCAGAATGTCCCGAGCACACAAATGACGGTACATGATGTGGTAATGCTGGGACGTAAGCCCTACATGCGCTGGGGGTTCACGGAGGCGGATCACGCTATTGTGCACGAGGTTATGGAGCGGCTGAACCTGGTGGGAGATATACAGGGACGTTTCCTGAATCAGCTCAGCGGAGGAGAACGGCAGAAGGTGATGCTGGCGAGGGCGCTTGCCCAGCAGCCAAAAGTGCTCCTGCTTGACGAGCCTACCAGCAGCCTGGATATCCGCAATCAATACCAGGTACTGCAGATAGTACGGGATATTTGCCATGCCGACGGCATTTCAGCTATCATAGTTATACATGATATCAATTTGGCTTTGCGTTTTTGTGATCGGTTTCTGCTGATGCGGAAGGGGCAGGTTTACAAATACGGGGACTTGTCGGTATTGGATTCGGAGGCGCTGAAGGGCGGTTTATGACGTCAGCGCGAAGATTGTGGAAGTCGGCGGACATTATACGGTATTAGTGGATGATTAGGAGAGAATAAAATGGATAAGAAAGAATTGTGGGAAAAATGCGTTGCCTTTCACGGCCATGAATGCGGCGGCCTGACGATTGGCTATAAAGGCGGCACTGTATGCGGCCGATTTGTTGGAACTGACTTTTTCATCTGATGAAGAGGTGGTGTGTTTCGGAAAATGATGCCTGCGGGATTGATGCCATTCAGGTGATTCTTGGATGCAGCATTGGAAAGGGAACCCTTTTGTTTCACATGACCGGGAAGCAGGCCTTTTCCTTCTATAACAGGGCGGCAGGGAAATCCGTGCGTCTTGTACTGAAAAAGAAACCCGATTCCATGACTCGGGAAGAGTCTTTCGGTATTATCAAAGCCTGGAGCCAAAAATATGTTTGATGAAGGAGACAAAAATTACATTACCGGAACCGGCGCGGATTTTTGCTTATGAATGTGACTGCTGCAAAGAGGACCGCAGGTGCAAACTGGATCCGGCTTCTCGGGGATAAAAAGGTATGCATTGACTGTTATACGAAATACGATCGCTTTCATGTGTAAGCATCCTCACATTTATAATTTCACCGAACAAAAGGATAGGTAACTAAAAAAATCCCCTGATACTGATAAGGTATCCGGGGATTTTGCCTGTTTTGGGAATTCTGTAAGAAATAGGTTTTTAATTGTTATACCCGGCCGCCCTATCGTTTTCGTTTCTCAGCCCTCATAAATCCTACGGTGCAAAAAGGATTTTCTGGTCATTTTCCACTGCTCAGAACAGCTTTAATTAGACATATCTTATATAATTAAATAAAATGAGATAAAAATATTGACAAATTGCGCATGATTGCTATATAATTGAGTTAACCGGTTAACCAAAAGGTAAACCGGTTCAAAAAGAGATATGAAAATCAGGAGCCTTTTTAAAAATAAGGCCCAAGGGGAAGCATTTATGAAGGAAAAAGCAACGATCCGGGATGTGGCCGCCGCCGCAGGTGTGTCCGCGGCTACCGTGTCTTATGTACTCAACGGAAAGAAAAAAGTATCGGAACAGACGAAAAATGCAGTTCTTGATGTAATCCGCCAGATGGAATACGTTCCGGATTTGAATGCAAGGGGACTGTCCCTGAAGGACACGAAGCTGATCGGAGTTGTGGTTCCCCAGACAGAACCGGGAAGCACCCTGATGTTCCGAAACAATTTCTACAGTGAAATATTAGGGAGCATTGAATTCCATGCCAGGCAGAATGGCTATCATGTTCTGATATCTGCCACAGACGTGACGGAGGATTATCTGGATTTGATCAGGGAACGCAACCTGGACGGGGTCATCATTATAGGAACCTACCAGAATAAATTTTTAAGCCAGCTGAAGCAGCTGGATGTGCCGGTGGTCCTGGTAGACAGCTACTGTAAGTATGACTGGTTCCATGCGATCCGCATTGATGATGAAAAGAGCTCTTATCTGGCCACGAAATATGTGCTGGATGCAGGACACAGGAGAGTGGGGCTGGTTTCCGGTATCCTGCATGAAAATGGAGTCATGAAGAAGCGTTTCAGCGGGTATCAGAGAGCGCTGGCTGATTACGGAATTCCGTACCGGGAGGAATATCTGTTTGAAGGGAACGTAGATTATGACAGCGGCGTCAATATTGCGGAGCGGATTTCCCGCGAGAAGGTGGATGTTACCGCGGTGGTCGCTGCGGCCGATATTTTTGCAATCGGTCTGATGAAAGGGTTTTATGAGGAAGGGATCCGGGTGCCGGAGGATATTTCCATTATAGGATTTGACGACCTGGATATTTCCGCCTATCTCACTCCGGGGCTCACCACAATAAAGCAGCAGATTTCCCTGAAGGGAGAACGGGCAGTAAACATGCTGGTGCAGAATATGGCGGATCCCAACATGGCGAAGGTGGAAGAAATTCTTCCGGTACGGCTGGTGGAACGGGCCAGCGTAAAGCGTATCGATCCGGATAGGGAATAAACCGCTTTCCGGAAGAAACGGAAAAAGCCGGGAAAATGGAAACCAACAGGTAAATATACAGCAAATGATGGAGATGTGTGTATGGAAGAAAGGATAATGGGCTCGGCCCCCTGTATGTATCATGCAGCGCCGGAAAAGGGCGGGCAGGCCGTGCTTCGCAGGGAAAATGCCGGTGAGTCGGATATCCTGTACATTGACGTTCCCTATGCGGGCGCTTACGGTATGGGAGAAAAATATAACGGGCTGAATCAAAAAGGAAAAACTGCGGTAAACCAGGTGGTGGAAAAATTCTGCCGGCAGGGTGAGAACACGTATCTGGCAGCCCCGTTTTTTGTGACGGATACAGGATTGGGAATTTATGTGGAAACGGCGGAAAAAACAGAATTCCGTTTCCGGGAGACAATCGAATGTGAAATACCTGCCGAAGCGGCGGTACATGTATTTACGGGCACGATAGAAGAGATAATCGCCGCATATATGAAGATTTTCGGACCGGCGCTGCTTCCCCCAAAATACAGCTTTGGAATCTGGATTTCCGCGAACCACTGGAACAGCCGGAAGGCGGTGGAGGAGCAGCTGAGGGAGCTTGAGGAATACGGGTTCCCGGCCAGCGTGATGGTGCTGGAGGCGTGGAGCGATGAGGCCACATTTTATATCTGGAACGGTGCGGAATATGAGCCGAAGCCGGATGGAGGGGTACATACCTGTGAAGAGTTTGATTTTTCCAAAAGCCCTTACTGGCCGGATCCCGAATCCATGATCCGAAAACTGCATGAAAAGGATATCCGGCTGGTTCTCTGGCAGATTCCGGTCTATAAAAAAAGCAGGGAATGGACGAACGGGCAAAATTGACGGGAAAATCCGGAAAGCGTTTTGTGTGAGAAAGGAAGACGGAAGCCCCTACCGGATTCCGGAAGGGAACTGGTTTGCCGGTTCCATGATACCTGATTTTACCAATCCGGAGACGAAAAAGGACTGGTTTGGCAAACGGCAGTATCTGCTGGATATGGGGGTAGACGGATTTAAAACGGACGGCGGGGAGTTTATCTATGAAAGCGATCTGCTGTTTTCCGGCGGCATGACCGGTGCGGAGGCTAAAAATAATTATGCACAGACTTATACAGGCGCGTATACCCAATTCCTGAAAGAAGAAAATGTACTTTTTTCCAGAGCGGGATTTGCAGGAGCCCACAGAACACCCATACACTGGGGAGGCGACCAGCAGTCGGAAAACGGGGAGCTGTACAGTGTCCTTCAGGCAGGATTGTCGGCGGCCATGACGGGTATCCCTTTCTGGAGCTTTGATATCGCCGGGTTTGCCGGGCCTCTGCCTTCGCCTGATTTGTACCGGCGTGCGACACAGCTTGCCTGCTTTGTGCCGGTGATGCAGTGGCATTCGGAGCCGGACGGGGGACAGTTTAAAGAGCTGATGCCGGGGATGGACGGAAATAATGAGCGAAGAGGCGCTTCAGTGCTGCAGGGAGTACCGGCCGATGATGAGGCCTCTTGTTTATGACTGGCAGCAGGATCCGGAGGCGGTAAGGGCGGAAGACGAATATATGCTTGGAAACAGCCTGCTGGCGGCCCCGCTGCTGCAGGAAAATCAGAGAATAAGGAGCCTGTGGCTTCCGGAAGGCAGCTGGTACGGATTATTTTCCCGTAAAAAGTATGAGGGCGGAAGACATATAGAATCGGATGGCGAAGAACGGTTCCCTGTTTACTTAAGAGCTGGTCACGGGCTTGCATTAAAGGGCCCTGCGAGGGAAGGCCTGGATGCCGATACCGGAAATGGAACAGGAAAATGTGAGGATCTGCATTTCCTTCTGGCAGGGGAGACAGGCGCCGAGAGATTTTGGGATGAGGAACATGAGGCAAGGATCCGGTGGAATAAAACAAAAGTGGAGCTGGAGGGCACGGAAGGCCTGCATATCACATGGGAGTTTGTCACCGGATAGGGTAATTCAATTTTTTTTTGAGAGGTTAACCGGTTAAACAAAAAATATATGCTTTCGGGCAAAAATGATTTGCGCCAAATAATGCGCAGAAGGGAGAAAAAAATGAAAAAAGGAAACCTGAAAAAATTACTGGCGGTTATGATGAGTGCGGCGATGGTCGCATCAATGGCAGGGTGCGGTTCGTCTGCAGCCGCAACGGAAAGCCAGGCGCCTCAGGAAACAGCTTCAAAAGCGGGGGAAACAGGGACAGCGGCAGCGGAAACCGTGGATATTTCCGCACAGGGGGATAACCAAGAGGCGGTGACCATCACCTATGCCAATTTTAATGCCTCCGGGAGCAATGAGGAAACACTTCAGAAGATGTATGAAGCTTTTCATGAGGAATATCCCAATATCACGGTAAATATCGAAACCATTGGCTATGATGATTATTTTACCCAGATGCAGACCCGTGTGGCCGGCGGGACGGCTCCGGACTGTTATGAGCTGAATATTGAAAACTTCGCGGCTTATGCCAATAAAGGCGCGCTGGCCGAGTTGACCGGCATCGATACCTCCGGTTATGATGAAACGGCGCTGAGTGCATTCAACGTGGACGGCAAACAGTACGGTGTACCCGGAAACTTTTCCAATGTAGTATTGATTTATAATAAGGATCTGTTTGATCAGGCTCAGATTGAATATCCTAACGACGACTGGACCTGGGATGATGCGCTGAAAGCGGCGGGAGCGATCAGGGCGCTGGATGAAAATACATACGGCATTTACCAGCCCATTACCTTCAATGAATTCTTTAAGGTAGCCGCGCAGTACGGCGGAAGCATTTTAAATGAAGATAAGACAGCTTTTACCATCAATTCCCCGGAAAACCTGACAGCGGCGGAAATGATGATCAATAAGGTGACGGAGACGAATGTACAGCCGAACGAGGAGCAGATGGGCGGCATGGGCGACTGGGATTTGTTCCAGAGCGGGCGTCTCGGCATGATTCCTACCGGAATCTGGGCATTTGCAACCTTTACCGACGGCTGTGACTTCGCATGGGACATCTGTGTGGAGCCCGGCGGAACACAGAAAGCGACCCATTTCTTCAGCAACGCCCTTGTAGTGAATGCGAAGAGTGACAAAAAAGAAGCGGCTGCAACCTGGATCAACTGGCTTGCATCCAGCGATAAATCCGCACAGATGAGAATTGATGCAGGCTGGGATCTTCCTGCTGTTAATAACCAGGAAGTGCTTTCAGGATATCTTGCCATCACGCCTCCCGAGAACCGTCAGGCCGTATTTGATTCCCTGAATTATCTGGTGGTAGCTCCTATTATTGAAGATTATTCTCTGATGGCCGATATTATAACGGATAAGCTCACTATGGCAGCCTCCGGGAAAATAACAGTGAAGGATGCGCTGGATCAGGCTCAGAGCGAATGTGAAGCACAGATTACCCTTAAGTAAAAAATAGTCTCAGCTAAAAGCAAGTAAAATGTGCGGCGGCGTGCAGGCAGTTGACGGTCCGGCAGAGGACAGGGTGCAAAAAGGCCGCCGCAGCCAAAAAAGTGCAGGGAAAGCCCTGCGGTGGGGATAAACTATTATGAAGAAAAAAAGAAGGATTAAGGATCTTCTGCAGTCGGTTCCTTTCATGCTTCCCAGCTTTGTGGGCATGATAGTGTTCAGCCTGCTTCCCATTCTTATTTCCATTATTATCAGCCTGACCGACTGGAACGGGCTGGATGCGCTGAACTGGAAAACCCTGTCCGGACATTTTATCGGCATTGACAATTATATAAAAATCCTGACTACGGCAGAGTTCTGGAAGGTTCTGGGGCATACGCTGTATTATATCGTCCTTTACATTCCTCTCGTTTTTGTGGCGGCCCTTGGAGTCGCTGTTATCTTAAACAAAAGCATGAAGGGAATCACTGTGTTCCGTATCATGTATTATATCCCGGTTCTGACCTCCTGGGTTGCGGCGAGCCTGATTTGGAAATGGGTGTTAAGCCCTCAGTACGGGATCTTTAACCAGCTTCTTTCGTTTGTCGGCATTAAGGGACCGAGCTGGCTTACGAGTGAAGTGTGGGCCATGCCGGCTATTGTGCTGGCTTCGGTATGGAAGGACATGGGATTTTTCGGACTGTTTCTGCTCTCCGGGCTGAAAGCGATTGATGTAGGGTACTATGAAGCGGCGAGAGTGGACGGCGCAGGAAAAAGCAAGCAGTTTTTCAGGATAACCCTTCCGCTTCTGACACCATCTATCTTTTTCTGCCTGATTATGTCCCTGATCAATGCCTTCCAGCTTTTCCCTCAGGTTATGATCATGACGGAAGGCGGGCCGAACGGGGCGACCCAGGTTATGGTGGAACGGATTTATACATATGGCTTTAAGTACTTTAAGATGGGCTATGCATCGGCATATTCCTGGCTTTTGTTCATCATTATTTTTATCCTGACCGGCGTGCAGATGAAGCTGCAGAAAGGATGGGTGCATTATGAATCATAAATTCTGGCGGGCTTTCCGCTTTTACCTGATATCCTGCCTGCTTGCGGTGATCGTGATGGTTCCCTTTTTGTGGATGCTTTCCACTTCCCTGAAAAGCAAGGGCGCCCTGATGGAAATCCCGATCCGTTGGATCCCGGAAAATCCCACGATGGATGCCTACCGGAAGGTGTTTTCAAAATTCCCGTTTCTCAGGGCTATTTTCAACAGCTTCTTCATCACCACAAGCTATACGCTCATTACCATTTTGTCGGCCTCCATGGCGGCGTTTGCCTTTACCAAAATCCGGTTTCCCGGAGCGGACGGCCTGCTGAAGCTGTATCTGGCCTCCATGATGATACCGACCCAGGTGACGCTGATCCCGCTGTTTGTGATCATGAATAAGCTCGGCCTGATCAATACCTACCCCAGTGTGATTCTGCCGTCTCTTTTCCGGGTATTCGGTATTTTTATGCTGGTGCAGCAAATGCGATCCATACCCAATGATTTTATGGAAGCGGCCCGGATCGACGGCGCGGGGATGTTCCGGATCTTCCGGGTGGTCATTCTTCCCCTGTGCGGCTCTTCCATCGCCACACTGACCATAACCACTTTCATGGAAAGCTGGAACGATTATCTGTGGCCTCTGCTGATGCTGACGGATAAAAATAAGATGACGCTGACGCTGGCGCTTAACAATCTGAACGGCCAATATGGGACAGAGTATAATGTGCTTATGGCGGGCAGCCTGATTTCCATGCTTCCCATCATCATCGTTTATGCCTGCGCTCAGAAAAATTTCAAACAGGGCGTGATGGCAGGCGGAATCAAAGGCTGATAAAGGAGATTTTTATGATAAAAAGATATGTGTTCGGTACACCGCTTGAGACAGACGCTGTCCTGAATAAACCGGCGGCATGCCGGGATAAGCCCCCTTATCTGGGGAAATGTGAGAATGCCCTTATATATAAAATGGACGAAGAGGATATCGTGTACGGCCTGGGAGAAAATGTGCGCGGCATGAATAAGCGGGGCTGGATCTATGAGAGCAATTGTACGGATGATCCTGTCCATCTGGAAGAAACCAAATCCCTTTATGGGGCGCATAATTTCATCCTTGTTTCCGGGGAAAAGCAGTTCGGCCTGTTTCTTGATACGCCGGGCAAGGTGGTTTTTGATATCGGATATACGAACAGCAGCCAGCTGAAAATTACCCTGGAGGACGGGGATTATGAGCTGTATATCATTGACGGGGGCACGCCTGATGACATCATAACCTGGTTCCGGGAACTGATTGGCTCGAGCTATCTTCCGCCTAAATGGGCTTTTGGATTCGGGCAGAGCCGGTGGAGCTATGCATCTTCGGAGGAAGTGAGGCAGGTTGCCGCCCGGTACCGGGAAAACCATATTCCCCTGGACAGCATTTACCTTGACATCGATTATATGGAACGGTACAAGGACTTCACCATCGACAGGGAGGCCTTTCCCGATTTTGAGCAGCTTGTTGAGGATATGAAACAGCAGGGAATTCATCTGGTTCCCATTATCGACGGCGGCGTCAAGATAGAGGATGGCTATGAGGTCTATGAAGAAGGGGTAAAAAACGGATTTTTCTGCAAGGATGAGGGCGGAGACGATTTCGTGGTGGGAGTATGGCCCGGCAAATGCCATTTTCCTGATATGCTGGACGAGAAAGCACGGGCCTGGTTTGGGGATAAGTATAAATTCCTGCTGGACAAGGGAATCGAAGGCTTCTGGAACGATATGAATGAACCGGCTATCTTCTATTCCGAAAAACGTCTGAAGAAGGTATTCGAAAAGCTGGAAGAATACCGTAAGATGAACCTCGATGTGAATACCTTTTTTGAATTCCAGGATCTGGTTTCCACCATTTCCAAGAATCCGGAGGATTACAGAAGCTTTTACCATACCTATAAGGGAAAAAGGATCCGCCATGATAAGGTACATAACCTGTTCGGCTATTTTATGACCCGTTCCGCAGGGGAGGCTTTTGAACGGCTGGAGCCGGATAAAAGGATTCTGATGTTTTCCAGGGCTTCCTATATAGGAATGCACCGGTACGGCGGCATATGGACGGGGGATAATAAATCCTGGTGGTCCCATATCCTGTTAAACCTGAAAATGATGCCTTCCCTGAATATGTGCGGATTTTTGTATTCAGGGGCCGATATCGGGGGCTTTGGTGCAGATGCCACGCAGGATCTGGTGCTGAGATGGATGGCGCTCGGTATCTTTATGCCTTTGATGAGGGATCATTCCGCCAGAGGGACCCGCAGGCAGGAGGCCTATGCTTTTGAGGATATAGAAGCCTTCCGCGGGATTATCGGGCTGCGTTACCGGCTCCTTCCCTATCTCTACAGCGAATTTATGAAAGCGGCGCTGAAAAATGAAATGTACGCAAGGCCTCTCGGCTTTGTCTGGCCGGAGGATCGGATCGCGCGCCGGGTGGAGGATCAGCTTCTGATAGGGGAGAGTATTATGATAGCCCCGGTATGTGAACAGAATGCCGTGGGCAGGACGGTATATCTGCCTGAAGAAATGAAGCTTCTGCGTTTTCACGGGCAGGAGGTGACGGAGGAAAGAGTGCTGCCTGCCGGTCATCATTTCCTGGAAATCCCGCTGGAAGAGGTGGTTCTGTTCATCCGGAAAGGCTGCCTTCTTCCGCTGGCTTCAGGAGGAGAAAACGTGGAGCAGGTGGACTGGAACCAGCTGAAGCTTTATGGCTTTGCAGAGAAAGGCGATTCCTATGAGCTATATGATGATGACGGCGTCAGCCCTCATGTAATCCTGGGAGGAAAACCTGAGAAAGATTGTATTGAAATAAAAGGATGGTAAAAATACCGGGTTATGGCGGACTCATGTCCACCGCGCCCGGTATTTTGGTGTTTTTAGTTGCCTGCCGGAAAATTAGTTGTTATAGTAAGAGGAAAGTAAGCGGAGGTGACAACCATGGAAAATCAGGAAAAGAAGCATAAACGCCGTGTCCGTTATTCCGGCGCCTATCCTAAGAGCTATAAAGAAAAATATAAAGAACTTAATCCGGAAAAATACGCGGATACCGTATCACGGGTCATACAAAAGGGAAGCACGCCTGCGGGGATGCATATTTCCATCTGTGTCAGTGAAATCCTGGAATTTCTTCAGATTAAGCCGGGGCAGACAGGCCTGGATGCCACCCTGGGTTACGGCGGGCATACCCAGGAAATGCTGAAATGCCTGGATTCCCGGGGGCATCTGTATGCACTGGACGTGGATCCGATAGAATCCGCCAAAACAAAGGAGAGGCTTGAAAAGCTGGGCTTCGGAGAGGACATCCTTTCGATCCGGCTGCAGAATTTTGCCGATATCGACCGGGTGTCGGAGGAGGCGGGGCTGTTTGATTTCGTGCTGGCGGATCTGGGGGTTTCTTCGATGCAGATAGATAATCCGGACAGAGGCTTTTCTTATAAAACAGAAGGGCCGCTGGATTTGCGGATGAACCCGGAAAAGGGGATCAGCGCCGCAGAGAGGCTTAAGAATATCACGCAGGAGGAGCTGCAGGGCATGCTGCTTGAAAATGCCGATGAGCCTTATGCCGGAGAGATTTCCAGGGAGGCGGTTACCAGGCTGAAGAGGGGAAAAACCATTGATACCACAGGGGAGCTGCGCCAGGTAATAGAGGATGCTCTCGCTTTTCTTCCGGCTGCGGAGCGCAGGGAGGCGGTCAAGAAGTCCTGTCAGAGAACCTTCCAGGCATTGAGAATCGATGTGAATAACGAATTTGAGGCGCTGTATTCCTTTATGGAAAAGCTGCCCCAGGTGTTGGCGCCTGATGGCCGTGTGGCTATTCTGACCTTTCATTCCGGAGAAGACCGTATTGTGAAGAAAAGCTTTAAGCAGTTTTATAAAGAAGGACTTTACCGTGAGATTTCCAATGAGGTCATCCGGCCTTCCGCAGAGGAATGCAGCAGAAACAGCCGCGCCCGTTCCACGAAGATGCGATGGGCGATCCGGGCGGAGGAATAGCTCCTTCCGCCCTGAGGATGTCTTAAGAGGCATTTCCGCCGATGGATAAAATACGGTCCGCCATCGCTTTGACATAGTCACTGTTACTGACTATGACTGCGGCACCATTGTCGCGCCGCATTCGTTCTCTGAGGGTTTCTATGATCTTTCGTTCTGTTTTCCCGTCCAGGGCGCTTGTGGCATCGTCCAGCAGATACAGGCGGGGGTGGATAAGCAGCATGCGGGCCAGCAGGATCCGCTGCTTCTGGCCGCCGGAAAGCATAATTCCGTTTTCGCCCGCCAAGGTGTTCAGACCATTCGGCATATGCATTACTTCTTCTGCAATACAGCAGTCATTCAGCGCTTCCAGGCAGGCCTCATCGGAAAAATCTCTTCCGAGAGTGAGGTTTTCACGGATGGTGGCGTTGAGCAGATGGGAGTTCTGCAGGCAGACTGCCGCGTTGGGCAGCTGAAACAGGGAAAAGGGATCTTCTGTTTTTTCTCCGTTCCACAGGAGTTCTCCGATGGTGCCAGGGACAATGCCAAGGAGGGCATGAAGCACGCTTGATTTTCCTGAAGCTACAGGGCCGGTCAGGACAAGGATTTCCCCGGCGCGAAGGGTGAAATCCACATTCCGGATTCCTCTGCCGTCCTCATAGATGCAGGACAGAGCCTTTACGTCCAGCTGCCGGAAGGGCTCCGCAGGCCGGGCGGAAAAGGCAGGCGGAAGGTCTGCCTTTTCTTTCGAAGTGAGAATGCTTTTTTGTGCTCCTGCCAAAATCAGATTTCCTGTCTGCCCCAGAACAGCTGTATTTTTTTCTCCTGCCGATTCCCTGATCCGCTGCCAGGAAACCTCGGCCTTCTTTGTTTCCGTATACAATTCTATTATGCGGAGGATACAGTCATTCAGCGTATCCAGATAACAGATGAAAATAGAAAAGTCGCCCAGCGGGAACCTGCCCGCACGCATGAGTCCCGCGACGCCTGCCATCATGGCGGCGACACAGATGACGGAGGCGATATCCACTGCGGCATTCACCCCGGACTGGAACAGCGTATCCTTTACCTGTGTTTTGGTCCGCTGCTCCAAAACGGAATCGTATCTTCGCAGGACGGATTTTTTCCCGCCCATGGTTTTAATGGACAGAACAGCCGTGGTGATATCGGACAGCGTATCTGAGGCAAAATCGTGCATGGCCCTGTTTTTCTTCCGGCTTTCGCCTATTTTTCCCGACAGCTTTTTTATGAGGAAAAGACACAGGGATAAGGGAAGGAAGATAAAAAGGGTTATTTTCCAGTTGACAAGCAGAAGGGAACCGATGGCAGCTAAAGTATAAACCACATATCCGGTCACTTCCGTCAGGAGTTCCACAGGGAATGTGGCGGCAGGTACATCGTCGTCCAGCCGTTCGAAGACCTTTCCGGAATTGACGGCTTTTTCCTTAATATAATCGTTTTTCAGGAGTCCTTTGAAAAACTGCAGGCGGAGGCTGTCCTGATAATAATAGTTCCGAAGGACATCCGTATAGGCGGAGCCTTTGATGCACAGGCAGCGTAAGACTCCGTTCACAGCCATGATCAGGAAGCAGGGCCAGATCACGGACAGGATCCCCTGCCCCCGGATATTTTCCTGCAGACTGTTCAGAATCCAGCGTAAGCAGCTGATGTTCACGGCGGCATAACAGAAAATATATATATTGAGAAAGATACTGAACAGGGTGAGCCAAGGCCGTATCTTAATGTTTCTCAGGAAGAAGTCCCTGTAGCTGTTTTTATTCATAAAGAAATTCCTCCTTTCTCATCCCCTGCCGTAAGTGCTTTATAGTAAAGGGAACCGGGATTGTTCATAAGGCGGCGCGTTTCGCCCTCTTCCACGAGGATGCCGCCGTCCAGCACAAGAATTTTATTCACCATCCGCAGTGCCTCCGGATGATGGGCGATCATGAGGACAGTCCTTTCACCGCTCAGCCGTTTTATGGCGTTCATCAGCTCCTTTTCCTTCTTTTTATCCAGGCTGGAAGTGATTTCATCCAGAATGATAACCTGGGGATGACGGAGAAAAAGACGGATGATGCTTACAAACTGGGCCTCACCGGCAGATATACTGCCTTCTGCAGAAGAAAAAGAGGTATCCAGGCCCCTTTCAAAGCCTTCCAGCCAGAGCTCCAGCCCCAGGGCGTTTATGGCTTTATAAATATCCTCATCCCTGATATCAGGATCGAATAAAGTGATATTATCGCGTAAGGATGCGTGCAGAAGCTGGGGCTTCTGGGGACAGTAAAGAATCTCTTCCCTCAGCTCTTTCAGACTGTAGCTGTCAAGCTCCAGGCCGTTTATGAAGATACTGCCGGCCGGACAGCTGTAAAGCCTTGCCAGGAGCTTCACCAGCGTGGTTTTGCCGCATCCGGTTTCCCCCATGATTCCCATGAGATCCCCTTTATGTATGGTAAAACTGATTCCCCGGAGGATTTCCGTTCCCTCCTGGTAACTGAAATGAAGGTTTCTTACTTCCAGGGAAGAGAAATCCTTCAGGGAAGCCGCGGGGGTATTTTCATCCTGTGCAGGATAAGGGACGGCCTGTGCAGAGGGAGTACAATTACCGTTGTGTTCTTCAGGGATGCCGTTTTCGGCAGGTTCCTTCAGAAAGGCTTCCACACGCTTTTTCCTGGCGGAAGCATTCTGCAGGCCTCCCAGATGATTGCGGAAGGACTGGAGGGGAGCATAAATTAAATCTACATAATTGTAGAACAGATAGGCGGTACCCAGGGAAATCATTCCTTTGTCCCATAACAAGGAGGCTATGAGCAGGGTGCCTCCCACGCTGATCACTTCCATCACCGTAGATGCCCTCCAAAGCCTGCCGTACATCTGGCCGGCGGGAAGGGATTCCCGGAATTTTTCATGCATGGCTTTTTTCAGGGAAACCAGCGCATGTCTTTCGGCGCCTGCCAGATGGATTTCCACAAGATTGTCCAGCTTATCCTTCAGGATGCCGTTAAAGACGGCGGCGGCCTGGCTGCTTTTCAGATAGCATTTGGTGCCGAAATCGGAAATGACTTTGTAAATCCATATGCTGAACAGGCTTACTGCGAGCATTAAGAGGGCTGTCAGACGGTTTTTCATGGCGACAGAAAGAATGACTCCGACGAGAAGAAGGACGCTGGTTCCGATCCGAAGGAATAATATCTGATAATATTCGTATACACCTTCCACATCCTCGTCCAGCCGCGTCATGATTTCACCGCTGCTGAAGGTATCATGCTTGTTCATGGGGAGATCAATGAAATGTTCCAGCATCTGGTGCCTTATCCGATTGGTGATTCTTCCGCCGAGCCTGCAGGAGATAAATTCTTCACAGAGGCCGGCCCCTTTCTGGGCGGCTACCGTAAACAGATAACCTGCGATGATCAGGGTTATGGCTGTCATGGGCGCATTGGTTTCCGCCCTGTCGATAAAAGCGCTCAGAAACCTGGGCACCAGAATCTGCAGGCCTGTATTTGCCAGTATGACGGCGCTCAGAAGAAGCACCGTTCTTTTGTTGTTTTTTAAGATATCCATATTTTCTATCCTGTAATTTTTTTGTAATGGGGTTCCTTCCTGCCATGCCTGAGGCCATGGAGGAAAAGGGATAAGAACAGTTACCTGTGAAGTTAATGATTATTCCGGAATCCCCGGAAGGATTACGGCAGTCCTGTAAAGCTATAATAACGGGTCCGTGGGATAAGAGACAAGGGAGAGAACAATTATAATTTTTTTTGACATAATTCCATATATGGTACCGTTCATACCTTTCCCTGAAAAAACTTTATAATAAAAATAGTAATTATTTCTATTTATTGTTATTGACAATCAGAAAAAGAAGGGATATACTGAAACATCAAAGGAAAGAGGTACTTTCCCATTGCTCCAGGAAAATAACCAGAAACAGAGCCGTCATGGCGAAATCAATTCCCGTGGAATCCAGGGGAAAAATATTTCCCACCAGAACACCTGCCAGGGTGCCAATCACCCAGTAGCTTTGATCGAGAAGGGCTATAAAGAAAAGAAAATACTTCCGTTCAACGCCTTCCGGCGGTTTTGCCGAACATTCCAGGGAATAGGTTTCATCGCTTAAGGAGAATATCATATAAGGTTTAAGCTTTCCCATAATTTTAAAAGGTTCCAGCATGGAGAGCCCATAAAAAAGATGGCGGGCATTCACCATAAGAGTTACCAGAGCCGCAGACAGCGGAGCAAAAGGGGTGAGAAGCAGTTCAATCGCTACAAACTGCATGGAACCGGCGTATACAAACAGGCTCATGAACAACGCCCATCCATAAAAAATCCCCTTACTGGTGAGAAGAATACCAAAAGCCATACCCAGAAAAAGATATCCCATCATAACCGGCAGGGTATAAGGAAACGCCGCCTTAAGAGCTTTTCTTTTCATTAGTCCGAACCTCCTAATTTATGTGCAAAGGCCTTCTAAAAACGCCGGTTCTTAGATTGCGTCCTGTGCAATCTTAGTACCGCTGCGTTTTTGGCAGAGTGAGAGGTTCTTATGAAAAATCTGGCGGTGGAATTCGATGGGCTGAATGAGCTGATTTATGTGTCGGACAGGGAGAGCTATGAGCTGCTTTATCTGAATAAATGCGGCCTTCAGGTATTCGGATATGATAATTTTGAACAAGTAAAGGGTAAGAAATGCTATGAGGTCCTTCAGGGAAGGACGGAGCCCTGTGATTTCTGTAATAATGATCTGTTGACGGAAGACAGTTATTATGAGTGGGAAAGAGATAACGAAATTGCGGACGGGCATTTTCTCCTGAAGGATAAGCTTGTGGACTGGGACGGGAACGGACGGCTGGTAAGGCTGGAAATTGCTCTGGATGTTACTAAGAGCACCAGGGAGAAGAAGAAGCTTCAGGAGACGCTGGATCGTGAGCAGGAGGTACTGGAATGCATTCGTATGATGCATTCCTCTGTTGACGTGGATGTGGCGATACAAAATACTCTGAAGGTAATGGGGGAGTATCTTTATAGTGAGAGGACTTACATTTTTGAAATCTACGGGAGTCTGATGGACAACACTTATGAATGGTGTGCGCCGGGGGTGGAGCCTCAGATTAATAATCTGAAGGATGTGCCGGTATCGGATATCCGGCGCTGGATGACCTATTTTGAAAAAGGGGAGAGTGTGATCATCAAGGATCTGGAGGAGTTTAAGGAGAGCGAGCCCAGGGAATATGAAAAGCTCCATCTTCAGAATATCCATTCTCTGGTAACGGTGCCTTTGATAGAAAATGACGCTGTTATGGGATTTTTTGGGGTGGACAATCCTCCCGTTCAGGATTTGGAGAATACGACGGCAATCCTGAATATCCTGGCTTATTTTTTCCAGACGCTTATTTCCAGGAACCGTATGGCAGACAGGCTGCAGCAGCTCAGTTTTACGGACGGGCTGACCGGGGCAATGAACAGAAATGCCTTTATAAGGGATATTACCCCGCCGATTCCGGATAAGGGCTATGGCTGGGGAGTTGTTTTCGTTGATGTTAACGGGCTGAAGGAAACCAATGATCAATATGGCCATGTGGCGGGGGATGAACTGCTCATACGCACTTATCAGAAAAATCAGCAGGTTGGAAATGGCCAGGTGGGGATGAATTTGTCAGCCCCCCTGTCAGGATCTGGGGCAGGAGGAATTTCTGGGAAAAGACGGCGCAGCTGAAGTGTATTTTCAGGGAAGAAAAAACGGCGATATCGCTGCGGTCGGTGTGAACTGGACACAGAAGGGCAATTCCCTCAGCAGGCAATAAATGAAGGGAAAACCTGATGTATCAGGATAAGAAAAAATTTTTTATTCTGTCCTGGAGGCTTTAAAGAGCCTGAGAGATACGGGTTTAAAAACAGAAGGAACCGCTTCAGGGCAATACGCTGGATATCCTTGAGGAGGCGCAGATAAAAACAGGTTTCCCAGGAAATGCTGCATTTGTATTTTGAAAAAGAACATATATGGATGAATCCCATGAAGAACATGGGTGTATGGGCGTAAAGAGGCGGAAGGATATTTTATCAGAATGGCTGATGCGATGGCCGGATGTGGGCGAAGGAATTCTGGAGAGTATACCAGAAAGCTGTCAGGATACCTGGCTGTGCTGTAACTGGTGCTATCATCGATTTTGACCGGCTGGGGCATCTTGTCAGGAGGCCGTTTAATGACAGCATGATTTTTTAAAAAGAAAAAAAAAGGGGGAATTCAGCTGCTATTTTTCCCATGTGTGTCAAGGAAATCCCTGTCGGAGATGGATGAAAAAATCAGAGATAAAGGACCCGGAGGTGAATTAATTTGCCCGGGAGAGGAGAAGAGCGGCCGAAGAGGGCCGCTCTTTTTTCAGGAAAAAGTGGATTATGCTTTTACATCCGATTTCTTCAGGTACCCTATTTCCAGCAGTACAAAAAAGCAGCAGGAAAAATGGTGCAGCTTAACAGAAAGGGCAGGAGGAGCCGGAGAGGATATTCTTTTCCTGGTTGGAATTCATGCCCAGGAGCATGAGGGGAATAAGGACAATAAAGTCCCAGATCCCTTGAGGAAAAAAAGCAGCGCGGATATACTGCCCAGTAAGGCGATTGCTATGGGAAGGGGCAAAGCTTGATGAAGGAGGAGCAATAGCCGTGGTGGCGGCTAAGGGCCAGTCCCCCCTAAACAGCCTCTCAGCAGCCAGAAGCAAGGTCTGTATGAAGTACAGGACGCCCACCCAGAGAGTGACGCAGGCAATGGCCAGAAACTGGGATAAATACAGGATGGAATGGGAACGGGGGCGGTCATCAGGGCATTGCGGTTGTGGTTGAAATTTCCACACGCCAGAGGGGCGCAGTAAACGGCAATGAGGGGAAGCCAAAGAAAAAAATTGGAATAAAACAGGGTGGTCTGAGTCCAGAGATGTACCTCATTGGTGGAGTCCAGGATTTCCACATTCTGCAGGGTAATTTGCACACCCCATTACGGTGCTGATCAAGGGGGAGAATGAGGAAAAAACAATCAGATAAAAGAACGTTTCTAGTTTCATAAGTTCTGCGCGCATACAGGAAAAAACAGCATAGTTAAACCTCCCTTTTTCATAAATAAATGTTTTCCCCACGATGTAAAGCGCTGCGGCCGCGATCAGAAAACGGAAAAACCAGCCCCATCGGAAGGGGGATTCACAGATACATGGTGCGGGCGCTTTCGTCATACCAGGAGGAAAGGGTCAGCCCTACCATGTAATAGCCCCAGGGGAGAAAAACGCTTCCCACAGGAAGAAGGCGGAAAAGACACCATCCAACTCCCAGACTGCCCAGAAGCCCGATGAAGAGAGGCATGAGCTGGCTGGTTATGAGCATGGAAAGAACCTGCTGCATCAGGGATACAGCGCCAGGCTCACTACAAAGAAGCACGGCAAGGAAGGGGAGCAGGTGTTTATGGGAGCGGCTGCGTGAAGTGCAGCAGCCTTCCAAGCAGCAGAACATTGGCGCCTTCCAGCAGGGGGTGAGGAAAAAGGGATATAGATACCTCCCAGAAGGAGCTTTGCGTCAAATATCTTTTTTTCTCCTGCATGGTGCAGAGCAGCTTATAGGTATTCCCCCTTATTTTCCGAATCACATATGCGGCTTGCCATGACCGCAAGAATCAGAGGAAGAAAAATGGTGTTAAAAGCAGGGGGAGTGGAACAGAAGATTGAAATACCCTTCTGCGGAAGCTTCCGGTTTTGCCAGATAGCTGTTGGACATCATCCAGGAACTCCATGCCCACAAATACCGAGAGAGGAAAGAGCCCAGAGGAAGCGGCCCCTTATTTTTTCAGTTCGGCCCGTAAAGCGGTAATCATAAGCTCACCTTCCTTCCGGTTAAATCCAGGAAAAATATCCTCCAGGGTCTGCTGCTGTTCCTGGATCCGAGAAGACCGGCGCCGAGGCCGCAGTCCCTGCCATGAGAAATGCCAGTTTATCATCCGACATATCACGGAAGGTAAGATATTCCCCTTCTATGCGGCAGGTTACCTTCTGATCGGTTAAATAGCGGAAGGCGGCTTTATTATCCATGGTGCGAAGCCATATCTGTTTCCGGCTGTGTTCATACAGGTGAGCGAGGCTGTCCTGGAAAATAAGTTCGCCCCGGTCGATAATGCCCGTATGGGTAGCCATCGATTTTCACTGAGAAGGTGGCTGGATATCATGACAGTCGCACCTTATTTGCCGGGGAGAGAGAACAAAATCCAGCTCCCTCATCTCCTGGATGCCGGCGGGATCAGGCCGTTGGTGGGTTCATCCAAAAAGAAGCAGCTTCGGACGTCCCAGGGCGGAGGCCAGGCCCAGGCGCTGCTTCATGCCAAGGGAATAATGCCCCGCCTTTATTCTGCTGTTTCTCCATTCGGACAATGCGGAGAACCATCGATTTCTTTTTCAGGAACTCCCTTGAGGAGACATACGATCTTCAGGTTTTCCCGTCCGTGAGGTGGGCGTAATGGGAAGGGGGATTCAATGAGCGAGCCTGTGTCCCGGAGGATTGCCAGGCGGTTTTTGGCTTCATGGTCTGTCCCAGGACCTCAACGGTGCCGCCGCTGCATTTGATCAGGCCCAGAATCATTTTCATGGTCGTGCTTTTTCCCGCGCCGTTAGGGCCGAGAAAGCCGTAGATGCTACCCTCGGGGATCCGCAGATCCACGTTATTTACGCAGGGGTGTTGTTGTAGGTTTGGTGAGCTGAATTTGGTTTTACTGCCAGTGCCATAATTTTCTCCATTTCTCGGCGTTTGGCGCCGTGTTTGTCGATGCAATTTCTTTCTTGCTTGTACCCAGAATAAAAGGGCCCCCTTAAACGTCCATGAAGCCTGCCTTACTTTTACCTTAAATTTTTGCCGGAACTCTGGAGGACAGGCAGCTTGCGAATATAATGGAAAACAGGGTTACTATTCACGGTTCATGCCGTCGGTCTTAAGTTCCGTCCACCCGGTATTCCTGTCTGTCCTGCGTACCGTAGTTCTGCAAGGTTCCTGTCAGGGCTTGCGCTTCCCGCTCGGATAAATACCGCAGCGGTACTAAGGCAACAAAATACGCAGCCTAAGGACCGGCATTTATACGACACTCGGGAATCACTTTTGAACTGCGGTACGCGGGACAGGACCAGGAATGCCGGAAGCGGGTCAGAAGATCTCCTGGAACCGACGGCACAAAACTCGTGAATAGCTAACAGAACAGAAAAGATCGGGAAAGTTCAGAAAAGGAGTACTGTATGAATACGATATATGACAGCAGCAGCCTGCTGCTGGTGGATGATAATGAAGACTTATGCAGGATGCTTACGGATATGCTTTGCAGAGAAGGGTTCGGAATGTGGAGTCGGCAGGAAGCTGTGAGGAAGCCTTTCTTTATTTTCAGATGGGAAATAAGGAACCGGATCTGGTTATTCTGGATATTAACCTGCCTGACGGCGACAGTTTTTCCCTGATGCAGAAGAAGAATACGCATGGTTTCCATGGTACCAGTGCTTTTCTGTCTGCCAGGGGATGAGGATAATGACCAGCTGGGACTTGGCCTGGGGGCGGATGATTATATGACAAAGCCGTTTCTGCCGAAGGAACTGATTCTCCGGGTGACGGCGGTTTTGAAAGGGGACGTACTTCCGCCGGGAAGGGCAATGCGGGCAGGGAGAGGACGGATACTGCAGCTGGGAAAGAAAAGGTGGATTTCAATGCGGGTACCGTGTCTGACGGGAAGGAGAGCCTGCAGCTTACGGGCAAAAGGAGCTGGCTATTCTGAAGAAGCTGTATGAGAAACAGGGGAAATATCGTTACTTTTGACATCCTTTGCAATACCTGTTTGGGGAGATGGCGGCTTGGTGGATGCGGTAACATTATGGTTCATATCCGGAGGCTGCGGGAAATAGAAGAGAACCCGTCGTCGCCGGAATGGCTTTCTGACAGTGAGAGGGCTGTATCGTCTGGCAAAGGAGCAGGATCATGAAAAGCTTATTTAAAATATACCGGCGGTATTTTTTATCCGCCGGATGGATAGCCGCCGTGGTTATCCTTGTCAATATGTGTGTGATGATGATGGTGGGAACCTATTTCGCCTCCCAGAACCGGGAAAACCCGGACAGCGTGGGAAGGGACGCCGTATCTGGAAGAAGAAGGCTATAAGCTTCTGGAGGATACGGGAGCGGCGTTCGCTTTTCTGCTGAATGATTCGGGAAACAGGATCTGGAACTGGCAGGTGCCGGAGGAAATTCCGGTACATTTTACTTTGGGAGAGGTGGCGTCCTTTTCACGCTGGTATCTGAAGGATTATCCGGTGCGGGTGGAATTGTGGAGGAAGGGCCTCTGTCAGGGGGAATCCAAGGGTGTTGTGTCCAAGTATATGATGGAGATGGGGTTCTGTCATCCATACGGAAGCTGCCGTTTTTCTTATCGTGATGGTTCTTGCCAATCTTTTTATGGTGCTTATTCTGCGGTTCTGTCGGGTTACCGCCTTTATTCATCTCTGAGGCCGGTGGCGTCAGGCATCGACGGGCTGATATCAGGAAAACGGGTGCTGGTTCCGGAGCAGGGGCTGACGGAGAGTTGGGAAAAAGCTAACCAGGCCGCCGCAGTCCTGACAGGCAGAGATGGAATTGAGCAGAGGGACACAGCCCGTACCGAATGGATTTCGGCGTGTCCCATGATATCTCGCACACCGCTTTCCATGGTGATGGGATATGCGATAATCTGAAAATAAGGAGTCTCTTTTCGAGGAGGACAGGGAGGCAGGCCGGAATTATGAACAGAGCCTGAAAATAAAAACCTGATAGAGGATCTGAATCTTACCTCCAAGCTGGAATATCAGATGCAGCCCCTTCGTATGGAAGAGTATGTGCCTGCGGCCCTGCTGCGCTCCGTGGCGGTTTCCTGGCTGAACGGAGGGTTTGATGAAATATGAACTGGAGTTTCCATCAGGAGGAACTAGAGCGCGTAGTCGTCACGGGGGGGATATCGGCCTGCTATCCAGAGCTTTGAATAATCTTATCGGAAGCAGTGTCAGCATAACCGTTCATGCCGTATAGAAATGAACGAGGAGTGATTGCCGAAGAAGCAGACTCCCTATGCCGCATCAGGGGTGAAGGACAATGGGAAAGGGATTCCCCTGAAATCCATGACTTCTTACACAGGATCACAGGATGTTCAGGAGCAGGGAGGACAGGGCCACATGATGGAGAAAGCCGTGTTGGAAGAGATCCCGCGTTATGGAAAAGCCACATATTATGGAAAAACCCCCACATATTATTAGGGCTGCGTATAGTGAAGCAGAATGTTAAGCACCCGGAGGCCGTATGGACTTTTCAGGGACGGAAGGAAGTGATCCCTCTTACTGCCGGTGGCAGGCACCCTGGAGAGAGCCTAAGGGCAGGAAAAAGCGTAAATGGTGGGAGATTCTGTGGTATGGTGAAGTGAAGGGCTGAAAGGCGGGTAACGGTTCAGGCCTGTCGGACTGCTGAAGGGTATAAAAACGTTAGAATAAATTAACCTTTACGGAAGATTTTTTTTCGGCTGATCCATTGTTATAATGATCTCTTTGAAGTGTGAATGGAAGACAAGAATAAGAGAACAATGAAGATTATGGCAGAGCAGTAAAGAGAGCGGGAAAAATGAAAAACAAGCGCACGTGATTTCTCATTCCCATTGGGACAGGGAATGCAAAATTTGCCAAAAAAGGAGAAGCAACGCCATTGCCTGGAAGTGGAATTTATGGACAGGCTTCTGGATACCATGACAGGATCCTGGATTCTCAAAAAGCTTTCATCTGGACGGACAGACGATTATGCTGGATGACTATCTCCGGTGAGGCCGGAGAAGAAAGAACTGGCAGGGAAAAGCTGGTAAAGGAAAAAGGCTGTATATCGGTCCCTGGTATATCCTGCAGGATGAATGGCTGACAGGAAGCGAATCCAACCTCCGCAACATGGAAACCGGTATGAGGGAAGCCGCCAGGTACGGAAATGTGAGCAGGGTCGGATATTTTCCCGATTCTTTCGGAAATATGGGACAGGCGCCGCAGATCCTGCTGGATGCGGGAATCGACTGTGCCGCATTCGGAAGGGGAGTGAAGCCTACCGGCTTTAACAACGAAGTGGCGGAAAAATGATAATTTTACCTCACAATATTCGAAATGTTCTGGGAATCCCCGGATGGATCCCGGATTCACCAGTGCTGTTTGCCAATTGGTATAATAACGGCATGGAGGTGCCTGCCGAACCTGAGGAGGCGAAAAAAAATACTGGGAGAAGAAGCTGGCCGATGCCATGAAATTCGCTCTTCCACGGATCATCTTCTTTCATGAACGGCTGCGACCATCAGCCGGTGCAGACAGATGTCTGACCGACGCTGAAAACGGCGGCAAAAGCTGTATCCCGATATAGATTTCGTGCATTCCTGATTTTACCGGATATATGGAATGCCTGAAAGCAGGAACTGAAGGAAGATCTGGCCGTCATCAGGGGAGGAGCTGCGCAGCCAGGAAACCGACGGGTGGTACATCGGTTAATACGGCGTCGGCCCGGATTTATCTGAAACAGATGAATGCCCGCTGCGAAGCCCTTTTTGTCCGTGCTGCGGAGCCGCTGGCGGCCATGGCTTATGAATGGGGAAAAGGAATACCCTCATGATCTGCTGGCCTACGGCTGGAAAACGCTGATGCAGAACCATCCTCATGACAGTATCTGCGGCTGCAGCGTGGATGCGGTACACAGGGAAATGGTTACCCGTTTTGAGAAGGCTGGGCAGGTTGCCCTTCATATCATCGAGGAAAGCCTTGCTTATCTGGCAGCGCATATGGACTGCCGGAAATTCCGTGAAATGGACGAAGAAGCGGTTCCTTTCCTGGTGGTAAATCCTACCGGTTACCGGAAAAGCCAGGTGGCGGAGGCAGTTCTTACCGTAAAAATATCCTTTCAAAGGGAAGTACGGTAGAATGCCTGTCTGGAGGAGAAGGCAAAACGGAAAAACTTCCTGCCTATCGTATTGTGGACAGAGAAGGGAATACGGTTCCCGGCAGAATGGAGGAGCTGCCCTATGCTTTCGGCTATGATCTTCCCAAGGATCGCTTCCGGAATCGCTTACTTCGGACGCAGAGTGGGGTGACTCTGGAAATCAGAAGAAATGGCGCCTTACCATGGATACCTGCCTGCTTCCTGTGGAGGAAGAAGGGAAAAAGAAAACAGAGACTCCCTTTTTATTTCAGAAAACACAGTGGAAAACAGGTGGCTTTCCTGCCATGTGAATGATAACGGAACCAAGTGGATATCACACATAGGAGAGCGGTATTGTTTACCGTGAGGCGGTAATGCTGGAGGATACCAGGGATATCGGCAATGAGTATATCTATAAGCCGGTGGGAGAAGCCCCTGTTCTCAGCAGAAATGCGGAAGCGGTGATCAGCAGAGGGGTGGAGGATGCGCCGCTGCGTTGCGCCATACAGGCCTGAAATAACCAAAATTCCTGACCGCGGATGAAAGACTGGCAGAGGAAATAAAGGGGATCTGGTGGAATTTGAAACAGGAAAGCCGGCGGCAACAAGGAAACACTTTTCATGACCGTGGCAGTCACTTATTGCTGGAGCGGGTGGGCAAACCTGAAGGTAGAGGTGGAATTTGATAACCAGGCGCTGGATCACAGACTCCGTGCGCTGGTAAAAACCAGGCTGGACACCCAATGGCATTATGCGGATTCCATTTTTGAGGCTGGCAAAGCGGAGCAATTCTGTGTCCCGGTATGGGGAAAATCCCTGCAACGCCCAGCACCAGCAGCTGTTTGTCAATGTGTTCATGAGGACAGAGGCGGAATGACAATAATAATAAAGGCCTAAACGAGTATGAAATTCTTCCGGAACAAGGAGAAACCTGCATAGCGCTGACCAGCCCTTCTGAAGGCGTCCGTGAGCTGGGAGACTGGGAGATTTCCCGACGCCCAGGCGCAGTGCTGGGAAGGCAGAAAAATTCTGCCTGATTCCCCATGGAGAAGAAATGCCCTGTACCGTTTCCCTATGAAGGCCTATGCTTTCCACGGCATCTGAGCAGTGGGCTGCAAAAGCGAGAACAGGGAAGGAAATATACCGAGCATTACATTCCTGGAATGGGCGCAAATACCCTGCTTTTGACCGCATGGAAGGTGCAGGAGGAGACAGGGGACTTTATATTCGCATTCAATGCGCGAAGAATCGAGATAAGCTGGTACTTCAGACGGATAAGAGGAGATACCGCTCAATGTGCTGGGGAGAAAAGAGGGAATATCAAGGAAAGGCAGGAGGAAAACAGAGGTGAGGGCTGCCGGTAGTTTATACAGCGGGCCTGGATAAGACTAAAGATATTACAGCGAGGCCATTTTCAGCGGCCTGCATTCTCCATCACTACAACAACCATATAATCCTCTCAAATCCCACTTCGGAATCGGTTTCCCGCCGGCCGGTAACTTCTTTGCTGCCAGCGGAACAGCCAGAAGAAGGATCCTGTAGGCGTTATAAAGCTTTCGCCGGTCGCTTGAGTTGCGTCACTTTTAACCTTAATGCCGTTACGTGTTTATCCGCATGGCGTCTGCGGACAACGCTGCTTTCGATTATAAAGCGTCTGCAGAAGATACAGGCGCTTCTTTGATTTAACGATATTTCAGATTACTGGGAGTCTTTATTTGACAGCGCGAACCTTCTTGTCTCTGGGATCAGCTTCTGTAATCAAATGTACAACTGACCTTCATAATAATGTGAATCATCGGTCACTGAATGAAAGGAAATAATATTACAGGCCTGTCTTCTCCGTTGTCTGCGTTGGTGATGAAAACCATAACCTTTTTTGCACGTTAAACCATTAGTGAATTTTCTCCTCATTTTAAAATTTTTATTCGGGCAAATACCAAAAAAATCACATATTTTTGTAAATCTTCGAACGTGCCAGGAGTTTACATATGCGGGAAATCGACAAATCGTTTGGAATACAGCATCGCAAGGTAGCCCGTCTTTCTTTTAAAGAGGCTGATCAAGAGTGAAAATTTAAGTATCAATGGAGAAATGTTAATACGCTAATAAATATTTCTTTTACGACCCTGTGGTTTTTAAAAGACAGAGATGCCGTACTGCCAGACCTAGCAACTTTTGGAACGGCATTTTTCCGGCCGCCCTGACTCTGAAGCTGTGCGTGCAGGATTGCGGTTTTGAGCCGAAAATGCCGGGTGTTGGGATTGTGGCGGCAGAGCTTGCAGGATACGAGCTACAGCATTTACCGGAATAGTGTATTTTTCCCGTTGACATTGATATGACTTACACTGTGTAATACTATAAATGACTACAAGATATATGAAAGCAAGAAGGTCATTATGGAACCAATACAGCTGATGTCGAGACTCAGAAAAGATAATGAAGTATTTGGAATAACAGGCCAATATCTATATATCGGAGAACTGCTGGAGGCAAGTAGCCAGGCCGTGAGTAAACAGGCAGTGAGAGACTATGGAATACAGGGCAGCCATAACAAGAGAATATCTTTCGACCAGAAATTTTGTGAAAGTATTGACAGAAGCTTGTAAAAATCTTGCTGATCGGCCGAAGCTGGGCAGGAGGAAGATCAGAGCTTGGCTGCAGTCGTTAAGGAGAAGTGCAGGGAGGATATGCAATAATTTGATGATGCACATCCTTTCAGTTCACATGATGGTGTTGGTATTTTTAGCGCTCAGGTATCTGTGAACAGGCATATCGCTTGAGACGGACTGTTGTACATATGGCTTTTAATCATGGCAGTTCTGATACCTTATTCCCCAGGAATTACGGGTGCCAGCGGATCAGACAGGCAGGACAGCAGCGAGCAGCAGAACAGGCTACAAGTTGTTCCTGTTATGGGAAACAACAGGAGAAAAATTTCAGAGGCTTCAGGACTGCAGGGGCCAGAGAATGGATGTGAAAAAAGGCTGAGGAAGACAGCAGTCCATGAGGCAACGGAGAATACATATGCAGCAACGACATGTCATTGCGGATAATCGCTGGCTGGTGTGGCTTCTTCTGCCTTGGGATTGCTGGCTACCATAGTTTTATGAAAAAAACCAGAAAAACACAGGACTCTGCCGGAGGATAATTTTACATGTATGCACCGTATTATGCAGAGAATGGGGATGGAGAAGAGGCAGTCCTGTATCAATGTCCAGAATATCTTCTCCAAATTCTGACCGGATTCCTCATCCTTTTCTGGTCTAGCTTCGAAAGTGTCTGGGAATGAAACAAAGCTTTGACTGAGGAGGCAAAGGGCGCGCGGATGGAATAATAACCACGAGCTGATCCATCTGAAGAGGCTGGTTATAGCCAACAAATGACTTGTACAGGCCGTGAAATGCAACATCCCACTAGTTCAACCTGCTGCTGATGGCGGCCTCAAAAATCAGTGAGGACTGTGAGGTATCACTGTGATGAGCAGGTGATTGCCAGACTCCCACAAGCAGGCCGGATTGCTGGAGATACCCTTATAGCGTCCTGCAGGCTCTACTTGCCCTGTAAGGCAGGAGGCCTCTGCGGGTCTGAAAGAACAGGAGGTGATTGACAGGAGAGGTTAACGGCGATTATGAAGCAAATGATAAAGCAGCGGGAGAAGGGCGGCAGCCGTGATGCTGGCAGGGCTTCTGCTTGTTACAGGGTTTGTCTGCGGAGGCTTTTCCGCAAGCGGAGGAGCCGCCAGGATAAACGGAGGAAAGACAGCGGCCGGAATGCAGCCGGTGCATGGATGTGGCGGAAAGCAGCCGGCGATACGTGACACGCGGAGGACAGTCGTCTGGGAGAGGATTCGAACTACAATAATGCGCCAGCGAGGGACAATTTGCCTGCAGCTGTTTTTAGAATGGATACCTCATTCAGCTTGCGTGCAAGGTCGTGACCCGGAAAATTACCGGACGGTGAGAATATAACGGCAGGAGAAAGAGACTGGCAAGATCCGCTTTTCTGGATCGGACCGGATTCCCTTGCCGGAACGGACTTTATGGAGGCCCAGAGCCTGGCTCTGTTCTGGTGCAGAAGCAGAGAGAGAAGAGGCAGCCTGTCAGACTTCTGGAACGACAAAATGAAGCAGCCGGTGGTATTTTTATGTGGAAAGGGCCAGCCTATGCAGGCAGCCGATGAACTGGCAGAAAGAACATATGATGATTGAAGACATGACTTTGCTGCTGTATGCGTCAGCGAGTGAGTAGACTACTCTCCCGGACAGCAAAAATTGGGAGAACGGGCACATATGGGGAGGGATGACGCAGCACATTTTTCTCTTACGACTTGGACTCCATGTCAGGAAGACGACAGGATGGCTTTTGCAGTGAGGGCTTACGAGAGAGGACAATAGCAACCATGTTTTCCATCATAGCCGACAGGTGACGGAGGCTTTCAGAAAGCAGGCTTGAGGATCGGGCGAAGGACAATCCAGGAGATGTATTAGTATGTCCTGAAAAACAAAGAGGAGGGATGAGATACACCTGTTCATGCAGATGTCACCGGATCTATAATAAGAGGCATCTGAAAAACTGGAACATAAAGGAGGAAATGGAAAAATACATTCTTTCGGGATGCCGCCGAAAGCAAGCTTCGATTTACGCCCATCGGCCTGCGGGTTCATAATTCATCTACAGGAAAGCAATATGGTAAAGAAAGCCATACAGGCGGTGAAGCATATGGGAAGCTGTCTGGAGGAAGCTCCCGTTTTACTGGTGCTGCGATGGAACTTGCAGCTGGGATCGGTATGATATGGAGCTGGTAAAGGGGAATTGTCCGATGGGGCAAGAGCGCAAGGTCTTCATCAGATTCTTCTTTGGTTCCGGGACCAGTAAAAACGGACATCGAATTACGTACCGGAATATATCAAGCTGCAGCCGCAGACCTACAGGCTGGCTCTGAGGCCGGATAAGGCGCCGGTTTCCCGTCCTGTCCGTGCACTGCGAACGACTCTGGACTGGATAGGCTTTTGTGAAAATTCGCCGAATTTCTGAAAACGCATATGACGGAGAGGAGAGGACAGTCACTCGCCGTTCCGGGTGAAATAAAGAGATGTATGCCAATACGGACAGGGAGTATTCCTGTTTGGCGGACCAGGGATCATAAAGCCTGTGCCGGAGGCTCTGAAAGGATGATGGAACTGCCGGACGGCGAAAGAAAGCATTCCGGCAGGCAGCGCGGCATCTCATGGACAGTTCGGAGAGGCGATTCACCACGAAGCCTTCAGCGCATGCGACACCATGCTTTGTATATAAAGCAAGAAATCGCGGAAGCGGGAAAAGAGATTTACCGGATCCCCATGACCAATGTCATGGTTGAGGAACAGTCTATGAAGAGCCCGGCTTATGCTATAATGCCGGAGCGGCGGTGGGCAAGTCCTGTATCTAGGCCGGAGCGCCGGATCTGGATATCTGTTAGGGCCTGATATTTATAATCAGAACCACCCAGAAGAGGTATGTCAGGATCTGTGAGGCCTATGCGAGGATAATCCATGTTTATTCGGAATCTGTCCGAGAAGCCAATGCGTGAACGCACTTCTGGCGGCGGCAGTGCGGCGCTGGTGAGGCATCCTGTGCCTTCCGCCAGCGCCCTGGATGAGAAGGAAAGCTTATGGAGACTGCCGGGATATGGCTCTCTGACCATGAAAATTCTCTCTTCCATGGCACCTCTTCTGATCCGTTACCGGAATACAGGGAAAGGAGGAGTTCATGCTGCGTTTGCGGAAGAGGAATTCAGAAACAAGCCATGCCTGAAGCTGCCGGAGGTATCATGTGGTGGCTAAATATCTGAGACATGAGATATGTATTTCGAGATTATACCGCGAATACGGCATCGCGGAAGAAGAGCAGGAGAGCACAGGTGCGAGGCGCGCCCTGCTGGTTAGACCGCACCCTGTGAATTCTGATCTGAGAGGCGCCGGTGTGGCTCTGGATTTTTACAAAGAGCCTGCGCCCGATGAAGAACTGCTTCAGCCATCTTTCCCTCAAAGACAGTCGGGACAGCTGAATTTCCTATCTGTGGAAGAAGGAGGCATTTGACGGAAACCTGGGTGACCGAGGCTGATGCGGAGACGAGGGACAGAAAACTAATTTTTCCCAGTATGTGCTGGACGGACAGCACAGCTTCGCATCCGGCTGAATCACGATGCAGGGGATGGATGTGGAGGATCATCAAAGGGACTTATGAGAGGAGGAACCACAGGAGAAAACGTGGTTCTTTTTGTATGAAATAGGAAAATAATTGTAATGTATTGACATGGTATTGATGATACACGCTATAATGTAATAAGCACACAACCTATAGTGCAAGCAAAGACACGAGGATGAGATATGGGAAAAGAAGGCGAGTGCGCCGGTCTGCTGATGGAACTACGCCAGAACCATTGTGCTGAGTGTTTTAAGCCAGCACGATGAGCCGAAATATGGCTACAGCCTGGTGACGACTCTGACGGAATACGGAATGCCGGTGAAGCAGGCCACTCTTTATCCGCTTCTCCGAAGGCCTGGAGGGGCAGGGCTTTTAATCAGTGGAATGGAATACGGAGGAAAACAAAGCCCCGGAAATATTACTGCATCCCGGAGGTGAGGAAGTTTATGAAAAACTGAAGAAACAATGGCATAAGACGGCGCTGAAGCACGAACTAGCTTTGGAAGGAAAGGGAGAGGAAGGTATAAAATGAGGCGTGTGCACGAGGAATTAAAGGGAGCGATATGTATGTGCGGTGTCCAGGCTGCTTCCCCATAAGATGCGGGAGATATCAGCGCGGAGCTGGATACCCTGATTGAAGAAGATATGCTGGGAGGAGCGCTGTCAGGATCGGCCTGCTGAGGAAAAGGATCTGCGCGCGTCGCGCGCTGGCGGAACAGGATCTTCCGAAATGGCGAACCAGTACAGACCTGGATAAGGATAACAATGCCTGTATCGGCTTACTTCAGCGCCTATAAGTACGTGCTGCAGATGGTTTTCCTTGCGGTGACAGGAGGAATGCTGCTGGCCGGAGGAATTACCATGGTTATGGATAACTGGCAGAAAACTAAAATTTTTAGTGAATATCTTGCGGATTTGGCCGGATGGATGGGAATATTATTATGGGACTAGTATTCGCCTTTGGTTTTGTGACACTGATTTTCGCTTTTTCAGAGAGAAAGGGAATCAACCTGGAGGATAATATTAACGGAAGCTGGGAGGAATCTTCCTCCGGTGCCTGTAAAAGCAGGAAAGGATTGGAAAAGGGGAAACGATCGCAGGGGGTATGTCTTTCCGTCGCATTTCTTTTTTTTTTGATTTGCCTCATAAGTCTGTGTCATTGTAAATCAGGGAGGACAAAGAAGGTGAGCATCCCGATTCTGAATGCGCAGACAGTCAGGAGCGTATGGTTCCTGCTGATAGGTATGGTGATTTTTGGAGTAGGCAGGGATCTGTTCGGTTATTTTTGAAGGCAGGTATACCAGACGATCTGGCCGTGGTTACGGGCATTGCCGATTATTGAAACTCTCGCTTCTTCTTTTCCTGAACACGCCAGGACTGAGTGAATGCTGATATCATTCAGAAGCAATTGACAGCTGTTCAGGGAAAGGATATGTTTATTACGAAGGTGATAACAGGCTTCCAGGGTATTCCTTTTGGTTATGGCACTCATCTTTGTGCTTGACTTCGGAACTAATTATATAAGGCACTGAAACCGACAGATAAAAAATGGATATTGACTTCCTCATATTCCATGCTTATAACGATAACAGACTCAGACAAAAGCGTTGATGAGGAGGAGTACATATTCTTCGGATGAACAGAGAGAAGATGGCTGGTGAAAATCTTCGTGAAGGGAACATGGGAAGTAGCCTTTGAGAGCTTTGGATTGAACGGGATCGGGCGAGGCAGTGATACGCCGAGGCAGGATTCAAAATGGAGCTCAACGGAAGTTTCCACCGTTATCAGGGGAAAGCGATATCGGAAGCCGGAACGGTTTTCCGTATTGACAGTGCAGTGTCTTCTGAATTTAGGTGGTACACGGACTATAGTTCGCCCTAAGCATATTTAGCCAGGGCGTTTTTGTCTGCGGAAACAAGGTATATGATTGCCTTCTTGTGGAAAGCTGTCCGATAAAGAATACGCGCCATACGCTTCTATCCTGGTTTGTAAAACAAAACAACGGCTGTGCCGTAAAATGGAGGTATCGGAGATATGGATAAAAGTATGATTTCAGAAAGACGGAAAAGGAACTGCAGGATTTGTGTGGGAAGAGGGAAGGGATAATACCGATACCAAAACGGGCGGGACAGAAAGGTCTTTTCTATTGATACACGCCGCCCCCGACGGTAAGCGGAAAGCATATCAGGCACGTATTTTCATACCCAGGCGGAAATGATCGCCCGTTATAAGAGGATGAGGGGATATGACGTATTCTACCCCTTCGGTTTTGATGACAACGGGCTTCCTACGGAACGCCTTGTGGAGAAAGGACAGCGGTATCCGGGCGGATATGCCCGGAAGCCTGTTCCGGGAAAAGTGTATGGAAACGATAGCGGCATATGGAAGCGAGTTTCAAGAGTATGTGGCAGCGTCTGGTTAAGCGTTGACTGGCTGATTCCTGCAGTATCCAGACGGTATCCGACGATACCCGCCGAGGATATCCCAGGGCTTTCTGGAGCTGGTAAAGCAGAAAAGGACCTACAGGGAAGAATCGCCGGTATTATGGTGTACGTGCCGGACCTCCATCGCCCAGGCAGACTGGAAATGAAGAGCAGGAATCGGTTTTAATTATCTGGCATTTTGAGGAGGCGGAAGGGGAAGCAGCTGCTGATAGCGCACCAGGCGAGCTGCTGTGGCTGCGCTATGTGTTTTGTATGACCCGGAGGATGAGAGAGAGTACCGGCATCCTGGAGGAAAAGAACGTGATGTTCTCTATGGTTTTGAAATTCCTGTTCTGACGGATGAGCAAGGCCAGCATGGATAAAGGGACGGGGGAGCGAGGTTATGTGCGCTACTTATGGGGATACCGAAGCGAGGATACCCGCTGGTGCGAGAAAAGCATGGTCTTCCTTATAAGAGGGTAATATGCCCGGACGGCACCATGAATCGGGAGGTGCCTTTGATTGGCGGAATATGAAGATCAGGCAGGCCAGAGATGCCATACTGCAGGAACTGGAAAAGACAGGAGACCCCTGGTACGCAGGAAGAGATGACCCATATGGTAGCCGTACATGAAGGTGCAGGACCGATATTGAAATCATCCCGTCCAGCCAGTGGTATATTGATGTGCTGTCGGAAAAGGAACGGTTCCTGGAAGCTGCGGATGAAATACGGTGGCACCCGCCCATATGAAGAGCCGGTATATCAGCTGGGTGGAAAATCTGAAATGGGACTGGTATGTATTTCCGGCAGCGTTATTTCAGGGGTACCGTTCCTATCTGGTATTGTAAAAGCTGTAAAGAACCTGTATTTGCAGAGAAGACCGGCTGCCGGTAAATCCCGCGGAGGAAAGGGCCGAGAAAGGCCTGCCGCGCTGCGGCTGCCAAAATTTATTCCGACCGCCGTTTTTGATACCTGGGCAGGCCTCATCGGTTTCGCTTTGCTTTTGATTAATGCCAGATACAAAGAAGAAGCGGATGACAGAAGCGGGAAATCAGCCTTCCTATGGGCATGCGGCATCAGGCGCACGAAATCGGCACCACCTGGGCTTTTTATACCATAGTGAAGCCTTTACCATACCGGAAACGCATTCCTGGAAGGATAGCCATGATCAGCGGCTTCGTCCTTGCCAGGCAGGAGAAAAAATAAGCAAGTCCAAAGCAACGGCAGCCTGTCCCCATGGAGCGTTGAAGCATTCCGCGGACTTCCATCCGGTATTGGGCTGCCGGAGCGAAGCTCGGGACAGATACTTTTTCAGTGAAGAGGATTTAAGGCCCTCAAACGGTTCTGAATAAGCTGTACAACGCATCTCGCTTTGCCTTAATGCATCTGGAGGATTACCGGCCCGGAGAAGGTACGGAACCGGTGCTGCTTCGGTGGATCTGTGGATTCTGGGGTGAAGGAAACGGTGACGGATGCGGAGGCGCTTCTGGAGGAATATGAGACAGGGCAGGCCAAGAAAAAATAATGAACGAACTGTTCTGGGAGGATTTCTGTGATTATTATATCGAGATTGTAAAGGAAAGGGCTTTACCAGCCGGAAAACACGGGGCCGGAGAACAGGCAGGTGCCCAGTATGCCCGCGCCACACACTGCTTGGGATTCTGAAGCTGTATGCCATCTATGTCCCCCTATATTACGGATTATATTTACCGATCCTATTTCAGAGGAATTCGAGAAAGAAGTTTCTCTGCACTGCCTTCTCTGGACGGCGGAAAACCGGACAGCCAGCTTCTGGCATTCGGAAGCCATTTAAAAGGAGGTAGTTGCCGGTGTCAAAGAAAGGAAAAAACCGAAAAGACAGGAATCATGAAGGAACCCATTCCTCAATTAGTCATCACCAGTCCCAAAGCTGATGAAATATTATAAAAAGTCCAGGAAGGATATCATGGCCTGTACCAGTGCGGAAAAAATAATTTTCAGGAACTAGTGGTTACAATACGGCCCCGGTGCCGCCAGTCCCTATGGTTCAGCCCGCCCGGCGGCACCAGTTCGATTTTAAGTTGCGAAAAGAAGCGGTATATTATATATAATACACTCAGGTCTTAAAAAATTTTGAAGAGGGAGGAACGAAGAACATGATAATACAGCTTCCGGAGGACATTCCGTTTTATTATACACACCTTGCAGGATGCAGACATGAAGCCTATGCGGTGGGAGGCTGTGTGCGTGATTCTCTGCTTTCGAGAACGCCGGACGACTGGGATATTACCACCTCAGCCAGGCCGGAGGAAACAAGCGCTGTTCCGCCGCACCATAGATACGGGAATCCAGCACGGCACCGTGACTGTCATGCTGAAAAAAAACGGCTATGAAGTGACCACATACCGGGTGGACGGCGAATATGAGGACGGCCGTCATCCTAAAGAAGTGATATTTACCGCCAATCTCATGAAGATTTAAAAAGACGGGATTTCACCATAAATGCCATGGCTTACAACGAGGAAAGCGGGCTGGTGGATGCCTTTTCCGGAAAAAAGGATTTGGAAGAAGGAATTATCCGCTGTGTGGGAGACGCCGATGAGCGGTTTTACCGAAGACGCCCTGCGGATCATGCGGGCCGTGCGGTTTTCCGCCCAGCTGTTTTTCCATGGAAGAAAAACAAAGGCTGCGATCCGGGGACATGCGGAAAATCTTCGGAAGGTGAGCGCGGAGCGGAATCAGACAGACTGACCAAAAACTGTGACAAGCCCTCATCGAATACCTGAGAAGCGCATGGGAAACCGGCATCACTGCAGTTTTCTTCGGAATTTGACCGGCTCATGTGTACGCCCCAGAAAAATCCTCATCACTGCCTGAATGTGGGAGAACATACCCTGCAGGCCATGCAGGTCAGGCCGGATAAAAAATACTGCGCCTGGCCATGCTTTTCCATGATTTCGGCAAAGCCGGACTGCGCCTCTGCCGATGAAAACGGTACGGATCATTTCCATGGACATGGGGCCGTGAGCAGCAAAATGGCGGAAGAGATACTGAAAAAGGCTCCCGGTACGACAACGATACCATTGATCGGGTGCGGGAACTGGTTTACTGGCATGATATGGAAATCCTGCTGCCGGAAAGGGCTGTGCGCCGGGCGGCATCCAAGGTGGGAAAAGAGCTGTTCCCCTGCTGCTTGAGGTAAAGCAGGCGGATTTGGCGGCTTTCAAGTGATTACCAGCGCCCGCAGAAGGGAGGAATGGCTGCGCAGCCTTCATGACATCTATGAACAGATTCAGGAAGAAGGGACTGCCTGTCCCTTAAGGACCTGGCGTGACCGGCCGTGACCTGATCGCGGCAGGGGATGAAACCGGGACCGCAACTGGACAAACCCTTCAGAACCTCCTTCAGCTTGTCCTTGAGGACCCTTCCATAATTCAAAGAATATTTGCTCTCAAACCTTCCGAAAGAAACATAAGTTGGGCTTCCTCTCATATGATAGGTAATACCTAGCGGCAGAAAAATTACCGCCGTCCGACAGCAGTTTTTTTAATCGGTATCCGGCGGCAGATGCCGGACGAATGCTGTCACACAGCGTATGTCCTGCAGCGTAGGCCCGGTAGCATATGCCTGGCGGAAGGTGCCAAATGAGAGGGAGGTATTATCAGTGAATGACAGAGCGGCAAGTTTTGAAAATTATGAAATAGAGATTCTCCGATATTAAAAAGGAAGAGGGGGCGCTGCTGGGGGGAAACCCAGGAGGGCTGGTTAATCCTGAAGGAATATACAGGTCCACCGCACGGCTGGAAATACAGGAAAAAGCTGCTGAGGCTGTGATGGAAAACGGCTTTTCCCGGGTGGAGCAGCTGAAAAGGAATAAAGAAGGCGAATTAATTTCCTATGACCAGGATCAGGGTTCCTTATATTGTGAAGACCTATTTTGAAGGCAGGGAGTGTAATCTTAAGGATGTGAGGAGTGCCAGAGTGCAGCCAGGGACGCTGGGAAGGCTACACAAGGCCATGTGTCAGCCCAGGTGCCCAGGATATAGTGTGCCCGCTTTCTGCATGGGAGAAAATGAATAATTAAAGCATAACAAGGAACTGAAGAAGGTGCGCCGTTATCTGCGGGAAAAAGCCAGAAAACGGAATTTAAAATCTATCTGCTGCACCACACGACTTTATGAAATGGCTCTGTCTGCGGCAGAGGAGCTTCAAGGAATATACGGCCGACTTTGATGAGGAAAAGATCAGGGAAAAGGGTAATTTCTGCCATGGCGATTCCAGTACCATAACCTTTTATTTACCCAGGGCAATTTTTCCGTAATCAATTTTTGAAAATACATGCTGGATAACCCTGTCCGGGATTTGTATCTGTTTCTCAGGGAAGCTTCTGGAGAAAAACAGCTGGTCGGTCAGCCTTGGCTGGGCATATTTTACAGCCTATGAAACGGAAGAAGCCTTACCGATGAGGATCGCGTAGCTGTATTACCAGGTTTT
>VOFI01003669.1_pt1 | contig 41582 bp, 60 predicted proteins | sample 5384131 | NCBI WGS metagenome assembly VOFI01 (sample SAMN12384728, study PRJNA508395) | human gut metagenome | isolation source: healthy gut H | host: Homo sapiens | reverse complement strand
ATTTTATTACCTCCGCTTTGGTTTTTGGCTATATCGCCATAAGTGAAGGTTATTTTCAGCCATAGCCATTGTAGTCGTGCTGATGATGGCGCTCTATGCCATTCAAGGGCGTATAGCCCGGCGGTGCAAACCAGCATCCCATTGCTGGTGAAGAGGAAAAGTTGGTTCCAGCAAACGCCGCCGTAAACCTCGTAAATTCACTGTCTAATATGCTGGGACCGGTCACTTAGGCGGCATACTTTATGGAACGTTTGGACTTCCCATAGTGCTTATTGTAAAGCGCCATATGTTTTTTCTATCAGCGGTCATGGAATTATTTATTAGAATACCGCACAAAAAGCAAGCGTCCACCGGTAATATGTGGACTACAGTGAAAAAAGGATATGGGCAGCAGCCTTCGCTTTATGTTCAAGACAAACCGATTTTAGCAAAAAATTATCTTTATCATGACATTGTTTGAACTGTTTGCCAGTTCAGTACTTATTATCGGCGCCAGTGTTGATTACACAAACATATGCGTTTTCCAGCCAATGGCTAGGTGTGACACAAGGCATTATGATGGGTGGGGATTAGTAGGCGGAGTGCTGGCTGGCGTGCTGGCGAAAAAATTATCCATAAAAAATACACCGATTGCTGTTACTGATCGCTTTGTGCTTTGTACCGATTGTGTTAGGGGTTACTGTTAGGCGTTTCTGCTATCGTTGGCTATGGTATCATTACTGCGGCTTGCTTTTTACGATGATTGCCGGTGTACTGATGCGCGTGCAGTTGTTTGCATTCATCCAGCAGGTAGTTCCGGAAGAAATAATGGGCAAGGTATTTTCCTGTTTGATGGCAATTATTCTTTGTGCTCAGCCCGTTGGTCAATGGCTTGCTGGCTGGAGTTTTGAGCGTTTTTGCAGAGTTGCCGTGGGTCGTGTTATTGGCGGCTGTCGCACTATCCAGCATAGTATCCGTCTATTCCCGCAGTTGCTTCCACAAAATCGAAGTATAGTTCATTCCATCCCTACGAAAGTTTCGGCTGGCGTAAGTGGTTGATTGATAGAGGATATTTTTCCCTCCCCTGATACAGAACGGGCGGCTTCTGGACAAAATGTCCAGAGGCCGCCCGTTCCTCTCTTTGCGGCGGCATCCTTGTTGAAGATGGCCGGCAGAGGTATAATATAGCGGAGATGGATTACGGCCAGGCCGATATGGATATTTACGAATACTTCAAGGCCCAGGGCGTGAAAATCGAAAGCCGACCGGAACTGCAAGCTACAGTTCCGAACTGACCGCCGCCCGCGCCGCGCTTGCCAAAACTGAAAGCGAGATTGAAAACTGCTTGATACGCTTCCCGGTGCAAACCATACCTTGCTACAATACGCAAACAACCGCATTGAGGAACTGGACGGGCAACGGCAAACCCAGGCGAAACGGGTGGCCGACCTTACCGCTAATTTCGTTTTGTCCTCTCAGGTTGAAAGTATATTCGGCTATTGCAGGACTGGGCGTCCGCTGACTTTGGACGACAAGCGCCAGGTGCTTGACACGCTTGTTTCACAAGTGCGGGCCACGAGTGCGCAAGTTGTGTTATATTGAAAACTTTGTTTTTTTTCACCTCACATTATGCCATTGTTAAAGACGTTAAAAAAATCCTGTGTTGCAATTATTCTTTATGAAAGCTTACTAGGAGCTGACTGTATTGAGGAATTATTGATACTATGCGAAAGAAAAAGCTTTTTAACTTTCAACCTGCCGATATTTAAAATATAAGTTGATTTCCATACGAAGAAGGCAGAAGCAGCAGCGAAATATGCCGATTCCTGAGATATTTATTAGTCTCCATGCGGAAAATCAAAGAGAGGAGTATTGTTTCGTTATTTGTTATCTGCTAGCACCTTGGCGCATAGTAAAGTCTGATTACATTTTCGCCGTTACAGAGGTTGATGTGATATGGCTTTGCGCAGACAAAGCGAAAGCCTGGAATGCAGCGGATGTTGTGACAGGCGGAAACACAGATGCAGGCGCTGACATTGGTGACAGTCTGATCTGGAATGATTTTCCGCTTACCTGTACAGCAGTTGAGATATTGTACGGTATACGAGGCAGTACCGTCAATGACAGTTGCAGAAGCGTTATCATAGAGATAGGTTGTGCCTGTCTCCAGGACGGCGAAGTCGGATAGAACCGTGTCTCGGCAGTCAGTTTTTCCATAGAAAGGAAATTCTGCTGCGCTGTGGGCGGGAACAACGAGATTTTCAGCTAAGATGCGGCGGTTTTGGCTGACCAAAGCTTCTTCAATAGTTTCTGCGCCCTGTACGTCGTAGAGCAGAGGGAAGGTCAACTGCGCATCGGTGTAGTTTTCTACCACGACTCGATAATAGATATTTCGGCAGGCAGAGATAGAAATTTCCTTTATAGTTGACATTGTCTGCAGAACTGCCGACGAATTTTTTGATAGAAAAATCTGCGCTGCAAGCTACAATTGGCGATGGAAAGTTTAACAAACGAGAGGGTTGATTATAACTCAAAATCAGATGCATCAGCGACAAGGTGGTTTGGCTCCAGGAAGGTGACGTAAGTTCTTTCATCGTAATTGGTGTGAAGATGGGTTCCGTGGGCGGAGCCTTTATTTGCAAGATCATAGGTGATTCTGATTTGTGTCCGACTGTCGGGGAGGCGAGGGGAAAAGGAACTTTTCCCAAATCTATGACGATGGTATCGCCATGAATATTGGCATCGCCCACATCTGGCAATAGAGCTGGTTTGACATAAATCGTGTAGTCTGGGTCAGCAGGATCGATAATATTGGAATCGCTGATGGACTTCAGCCGAAGACCGTCCTGCCAGCCAGTGATTTTGATGGAGCCGGGTACATAATAGAAGAGTGCCTTGTTGATGGTATCCACAATGGTGGTAAGCTGCAGGCTGCCCGTCAGTACAAAGAGATCGCGAACCAGGCGTTCCAGTTCTTCTATAATAGGACTTTCTGAGCCGTTTTCCGTGGCTTCACGCAGATAGGAGCCGGTAGAGGCGATTGTCCGCATGATATTGAGCACGTCGTCTCTGGTGTAAGGACCAGGTGTCTGCGCGTCGATTTCAATTCCCAGAACAAAGAGGGACGCGTTACCGTCAGAAGGGTTTTCACGCGCAGCGCAGCCTCATAAGCTCTCTCTGCAAGGCCAAAACCAATTCCTCAGAAGTAGCTGATCTGTTAGCGATTTCTGCGAGAAGTGTAGGCAGTGTTTGCCGCAGATAGAGATAATATTTCCAAGGTTCACCGGCTGTATCAGGCAGAAAATCACTGTTGACGCTGGTCGGTTTCGCATAGACGCCTCTGTACTCTGGATTGACAGAGCGATTAGCCTGACCGTCGGTAATGAGCACCACCGCCCCTGCGCAGGATATCGTCAGACTGTGTGAATCCTGGCGTCTTCAACAGAATATGCTTCTTCCAGACCGGCTTCTGTGTTGGTATCTTCGCCATAAGGAATGGCCCAGATCATGTTATCCAGTATGGTATTGTTTTCATAACCGCTGTCATTCATACTGTAGGGCAGCTGCGAAGGTGTCAAAGGCGTCGAAGCTGCCACAGCAGTGATGAAATTCCCCGTATAAGCCGATGGATTCGCCGCATACACAGTCGATAGATATTCCTGCAGAACAGTGTCTGCTTTGGCGGAACCGTCGTCGTTGTAAATGTCCGTATACTGAATCTGGTAATATCGGTAGTAATTGTAGAGACTGAGCTGGGTGCTGGCAGCGATGGGGAGCGGATTGTTCCATATACACTGTCATATCAGTCGATGAGACGAAAGATCCGTTGCGATAGCCCAGAATCTGTCCGATCAGATTACCGCTGGTAGTAGAGCGGCGCCAGGTAAAAAGCGTACCTAGATAATCGTAAGAAAAAGCCTCTATCTACACCCGGAACGTAAGCGTCACGGGCAAAGGGCACTATCGTGACCCTGGTCTTTTATTTTGCTGCCATAGCAGATTAATTGTCTGAATCAAGGCCCTTTTTGGCAAGCGCCATTTTCTGCTGCCGCCGGACATCATGCTGGCTGTCACATCTAGGACGAAGATGACATCCAGCGAATGAGGCGGATAGTAAGAGAAGACCAGCGGATTTGCTTCTAAATCTAAGGTTACAGTAGGGTTACAATCACCTTCTGCGCCCTTGGAAATTCTCAGCCGGTCATAAAAAAATGAAGGTCTGCGCCGGTGCCGTTATTTGCGGCAGCATCAAAGACTGTAGTTTCACCCGACGTAATCCAGTAGTCCGGATTGAGGGGGTCGTTGACGGGGCGAATCAAATCGTACCCGCCAAGATATGCTGGATTCTTTTTCCAGCCCCCTGATAAAGACATGGTATTTTTTTTGTGATAGACATAGCTATACCTCCAATCTCTATCAGTATATTAAAGGACAACATTTCATGTGTTTTTTCAGGACAAAGGCAGACTGCCTGATTCTAATGCAGTTTGGTTGGGTGAATTTCTCAAGGGATGGTTGTGTACCATCTAAACAAAGTGTGATACTATCAGTTTAATGAAAGAACTGCAGGGAGGTAGAAAATGAAAATCAATGATTTTAAACTGGAATGTTACTTTGGTCTGTACGAGTTTACAGCACCGTATTTATTGACGCAGTCAGACTGCGAGTCTATGACGACAGAGGAAGCTTGCCATGGAACCGGGCGCCAAGGAAGATTACCTCAAGCAATGGTTGGGTTACACAGAGACCTGGGGCGATCCTGCGTTGAGAGAAGTAATCGCCGGACTATATCAGGACATGAAAGCGGAAAACATTTTGGTATTCCACGGCGCCCAAGAGGCAATTTTTGCCTATATGAACGTCATGTTAAATCCAGGCGACCATATGATCGCCATGTATCCAAACTACCAGTCAGCTTATGAGGTGGCAAATTCCGTTCCCGACTGCGCCTTCTCCAAGTGGTGGGTAAAGGACGGCGGCGATAAATGGGTGATTGATTTTGATGAGCTGGAAGGTCTGATTCAACCAAATACCAAGGTGCTGGCGATCAATTCACCGAATAATCCTACTGGCTATACCTTTACCAATGAGGAGATAAGACGTCTGTGCAAAATCTGCAAAGATCACGACATCTATCTATTCTCTGACGAGGTATATAAGGGATTGGAGATGGACGGAGAGACGCGAGACTGGATGGCAGACCATTACGAAGGATGCGTTTCTCTAGGCGTCATGTCGAAGGCTTACGGTCTGGCCGGTCTGCGAGTAGGCTGGCTGGCTTCTAAAGATACGGAAATGCTCAATAAAGTCGTAAAATTCAAGCATTATATGAGTATCTGTGATTCAGCGCCGTCTGAATTCCTATCAAAAGGTAGCGCTAAAGCATAGCGATCAGCTTCTGAAGCGAAGTCACGACTTGATTGTTGAAAACATCAAACTGGCAGATCAATTCTTCGAGAAATACGCTTACTTATTTGAGAAAAAAAGAGATTAGCTGTGGGCCTGTTGCGTTCCATAAGCTTTTTAATCGACATGCCGGTGGATGAATTCTGCCAGATGGCTGTAGATAAAAAAGGCGTGCTTTTGCTGCCTGCTGGAATTTACGATATGGAAGGCCAGTATTTCAGGATGGGTTATGGAAGAAAAGGTGTTCCTGAGGCTTTAGAAAAATTTGAAGAGTTCCTGATCGAGAATGGATTTACCAAGTAGGAGGTGAAGCCGATGAAGACGATGTTGCTTTGCATGGATGATGTGAGAAGTTCCTTATCCATGGCGGCGGTCATTGAGGCTGTAGAGGAAGGATACCTGGCCTTTGAAGAGGGGGAAAGTACAGCAGCCCGACATCGTATCAATGGAGATGCCGGAGCATCACGGAGAAACCGACATCAAATCCTGCTATAATGCTTTAAACGAGAGCGTGTCTGTTAAGATTGCTTCGATTTTATGATAATGGGAAAAAACAAACGATTTACCGACGATGATAGGTACGATTCTGCTTTTCGATGGCAGGACTGGCGCGTCTGTCTGCATTATGGACGGCAGTTTGATTACGGCAATCCGTACAGGTGCTGCCGGCGCAATTTCCTCAAAGCTTTTGGCCAGGAAGGATTCTAAACAGTCGCGGTTTTTGGCGGAGGCGGTCAGGCCAGAATGCAGGTCTACGGACTATGTCAGGTGATGGACATTGAAACGATTAAAGTATACAGCCAGTATCCACATGAGCTGGCGGCTTATAAAGCCGACGTAGAAAAAGAGACTGGGAGACAGGTCATCCTATGCGATTCTGTAGAGATGACGATGGAAGACGCCGATATTGCCATATCTACAACGCCGTCAAAGGAGTTTTTGGTGAACAGCAGCCTGGTCAAACCGGGCATGCATATTGTCGCTGTCGGCGCCGATATGGCTGGAAAAAACGAGTGGGATCCACAGATTTTCAGAGGTGCGAAAGTTGTAGGCGACAGTATTGCACAGTGTGTAAGCCGCGGCGAAATGCGAAACGCCATTGTGGCGAAAGTGATTGCAGAAGATGATATCTATGGGGAGATTGGAGAAATCCTCGCTGGGAAGAAGGCAGGCAGAGAGTCAGCAGAAGAAATTACGATCTTTGATACCACGGGAATGGGAATTCAAGATAATGTGACAGCTATGAGGGTTTACGAAATTGCAAAAGAAAAGGGACTTGGCCAGTGGTTCGAGTTTCTGTAGGAAAAGAGCGCCAGCTGCGTTAGAGGCTGGCGCTCTTTTAAGAATTTTGCGGCGCTGATTTAATATTCCGCCAGTGTGAAACCTTATTTTACTCATGGTCGTTTTATGATACAATAGAAAGAAAGACAGCGCGAAGTTGTAAGTTATCAGTTAACAGGACAATTCGAAAGGTACTCTATTACAGCCATCATTTTATACCCGATTTTTCTTAAATGGAAACAGTCAGACGATATATGTAAGCTGAAAAAAATATTGAAGGGAATTGTAATGGTAGAATTCGAGTGGAAACCCGATAAGACGGCCAAGACGCCAATTTATCGGCAGATTGTAAAATACATCAGCGATAAGATTGCCGCAGGGGACTGGGTGATCGGCAGCCGCCTGCCATCCCAGCGGGCAATGGCTTTGGCTTTTGACGTCAACCGCAGTACCATCGTCACCGCCATGGAAGAATTATTATCTTACGGCATTTTGGAGAGTGATTTTGGCGGCGGAACCAGAGTCAAAAGCAACTCTTGGTCTCTTTTGATGAGCCAGCCGCCAGACTGGAACAAATATATCAGCAGCGGGCCGTTTCACGCCAACCTCCCGACCATTCAGACCATCAACAAGCTGGAGTTTGAACCGGGTTATATCAGGATCGGCACAGGAGAACTGGCGCCAGAGCTGTATCCCAACAAGCTGGTCACGAAAATCTTCCGCAGGATGCCGGAAGTTGTGCCACATCTGGGTTATCTGGGACCCCTCGGCTTACCAGAACTGGGGCGGGCCTTGTCTGAGCGCCTTCAATTGGAACAGGGTATTGAAGCCGATCCGGCCAATATTATGGTCGCTTCTGGTTCGCTGCAAGGGCTGCAGCTGATCAGCGTCTGCATGCTGAAGCGTGGCAGCCGCGTTTATACAGAGGCGCCTACCTATTTAAAATCTCTGCAGATTTTTCAGTCTGCAGGTATGAATTTGTGTGGTATACCGATGGACGAAGAGGGTATAAAATACTGGAACATCAAAGGCGCTTCCATCGATTCGCTGCTTTATACCATTCCAACCCATCACAATCCGACGGGCCTGGTCATGAGCGAAGAACGCAGGAAAGCGCTTCTCAGCTTCTGCCAGAAGAACTGTCTGCCTGTGCTGGAGGACGATGCTTACGGTCAGCTGTGGTTTGAAGAAAAGCCCCCAAAGGCTATTAAGGCCAGCGACAAAACAGGTTCAGTCATTTACCTGGGCACTGTCTCCAAGACCATGGCGCCAGGCCTGCGTATTGGCTGGGTCGTTGGACCAGAGGCTGTTGTACAGAGGCTGGGTGACGTTAAAATGCAGACCGACTACGGGGCCAGTTCAGTTTCCCAGTGGATGATGACAGAGTTATTGACCAGTGGAGATTATGATATCTATTTAGACGATTTGCGTCGGGAACTGAAAGGGAGAAGAGATAACGCCCTGGCGGCTCTCAGACGTAATTTCAACGATATGGCTACGTGGAACCGACCCAGCGGAGGATTTTACATCTGGCTTCGTCTCAATAAAAAAGTACCGATTGACAAGGTGTTTCATGAGGCGCTGCAGCATGGGCTTCTGCTGAATCCTGGAAACATTTACGACTATATAGAAAACCACGCCATCAGGGATTTCCTACGCTTATGCCGATCCGGAGGATATGACGAAAGCGATAGAAATTTTGGCATCCATTGTAGAAAAATATGATTAGAGGTAGTTATATGGCATTTACACATTTACATGTTCATACAGAGTTCAGCCTGCTGGACGGCGCCGCTCGCATTACCGACGTGGTAACGAGGGCCAAAGAACTGGGCATGGACTCTTTAGCAATTACAGACCACGGCGTCATGTTCGGCGTCATTGATTTTTACAAAGAGTGTAAGAAGCAGGGAATCAAGCCGATTATAGGCTGTGAAGTCTATACGGCGGCCAGGACCATGCTGGACAAAGACGCGGACAAGGACAAATATCAGGGACACCTTGTCTTGCTGGCGAAAAGACAACGAAGGTTATAGAAATTTAATTAAAATCGTATCCAAGGGTTTTACGGAAGGATACTATTATAAACCCCGCATAGATAAAAACGTTTTGCGGGAACATAACGAGGGAATTATCGCGCTTTCTGCCTGCCTGGCAGGAAAAGTGCAGAACTGTCTCCTCAACAGGGATTATGATGGTGCCAGGACAGAAGCGATGGCTATGGACGAAATCTTCGGTCACGGTAATTTTTACTTGGAACTGCAAGACCAGGGGCTGGAAGAAGAAGCGATGATTAACCCCAGCTTGGTAAAGCTGTCAAAGGAGCTTGATATTCCGCTGGTGGCTACCAACGACGTGCATTATGTCAGGCAAGAGGACGCCGCGGCACACGATGTGCTGCTGGCGATTCAGACAGCCACCACGATCGACGATGAAAAAGAGAATGCGCTTTCCTAACGATCAGTTTTATTTAAAGACCGAGGATGAGATGAAGAAGATCTTCGCCTATGCGCCGGAGGCCATCGAAAATACCCAAAGAATCGCAGAGCGCTGTAATGTGGAGTTTACCTTTGGCGAATACCACTTGCCAGAGTTCGTACCGCCAGAAGGTAAAACGAACCAGCAATATCTGCGAGAATTATGCCAGAAAGGACTGCACGAGAGATATGACCATGTGACCGAAGGGCTGCAGGAACGACTGTCATACGAGATGGGTGTCATCGAGTCCATGGGTTATGTAGAGTACTTCCTCATCGTATGGGATTTTATTAACTATGCTAAGGTAAATAACATCATGGTAGGGCCGGGACGAGGCTCTCCGCCGCCGGCAGTCTGGTAGCCTACAGCCTGAAGATTACGGACATAGATCCGATTAAATATAATTTGATTTTTTGAGCGATTCTTAAACCCCCTGAGAGAGTCAGCATGCCCGATGTGGATATCGACTTCTGCATTGAACGCCGGGGTGAGGTGATCGACTATGTCATTAAAAAATACGGCAAGGAGAACGTTTCGCAGATCATCACCTTTGGAACCATGAAAGCGAAGGCGGCTGTACGTGACGTGGGCCGCGCGCTGAATCTCAGCTATGCCGAAGCGGACAAAGTTGCCAAGGCCATACCCTTTGAACTGAAGATGACCATCGACAAAGCCATGGACATGAATCCGGAGCTGAGAGAGATGTACCAGTCCGATGATCGAATCGCCAAGGTCATCGACATGTCGAGAGCCATTGAAGGCATGCCGCGCCACGCATCGACCCATGCGGCAGGCGTTGTAATATCAAAAGCTTCCTCTGGACGAGTACGTACCGCTGTATATGTCTGACAAAGGGGTCGCTACCCAGTTCAATATGACCACCATCGAAGAGTTGGGTTTGTTGAAGATGGACTTCCTCGGTCTGCGAAATCTGACGGTAATCAGAGACGCCCTGGAGTTAATCGAAAAAATTACGGCGTTACCATCGACTTTGCCAGAATGGGTTATGATGAGTCTTCGGTCTACGAAATGATTGCCAGCGGAAATACCGACGGCGTGTTTCAGCTGGAGAGCGGCGGCATGACCCAGTTCATGAAAAACCTGAAGCCGACCTGCTTTTGAGGATGTCGTAGCGGGCATCTCTCTTACAGACCGGGACCGATGGACTCCATTCCCAAATATATAGAATACAAGAAAAACCCTCATAAAATTAAGTACGTGACGCCGGAGCTGGCGCCGATTTTGGACGTCACTTACGGCTGCCTTGTTTATCAGGAACAGGTTATGCAGATTGTCCGGGATTTAGCTGGCTACAGCTTTGGCCGTTCAGACATCGTGCGTCGTGCCATGAGTAAAAAGAAAGAAAGACGTCATGCTGCAGGAGAAAGAGTATTTCATCAACGGCAAGACGGATGAAGAGGGCAACATCGAAATCATGGGCTGCGTACGCAACGGTATTTCGGCCCAGGCGGCAGAGGCTATCTTTGCCGATATGGAGACCTTTGCCCAGTACGCTTTCAACAAATCTCACGCGGCGGCTTATGCGGTGGTCGCTTACGAAACGGGCTATTTGAAAAAATTCTATCCTGTAGAGTTTATGGCGGCGCTGATGACCAGCGTTATGGGTGACGCCAAGTATATATCGAGATATATTAGAAATTGCCAGGACATGGGCATCGAAGTTCTGCCGCCATGTATCAACGAGAGTCAGAAAAAGTTTTCTGTAGTCGATGGAAAAATCAGATTTGGACTTCTCGGTGTAAAGAACGTGGGGGGCGGCGCGATTGACGCGATTATCAAAGCGAGAGAAGAGAAGGGGTACCCTAGCGATATCTTCCAGTTTATCAACAACGTGGAAATCAGCGAGGTTAACAAGAAAGCGGTGGAGAGTCTGATTAAAGCCGGCGCTCTCGACTGTCTGAATACCAATAGGGCGGCGCACCTGGCTGTTTACGAAGGTCTGGTAGAGTCGGCACAGAATAACGCCAAGAAAAACATCGCCGGCCAGATGTCTCTCTTCCAGATCAGCAGCGAAGAGATGAGCAGCGGCGATACGTCGGGAACCCTGCCGCAGGTGAACAACTTTAGCAAGGATGTTCTGCTGGCTATGGAGAAAGAGATGGTGGGCGTGTACATCACGGATCATCCTCTCAACGAATATACCGATCGCATTAAGAAATTGGCGACGACCACCAGTGAGGAATTGGCCAGCGCTGCCGAATCGGAGACGCCGGACACCCGCATCAAAGACGGGATGACAGTGACTATGGCGGGCATGATTGCAGGAAAGAAAAACCTGGTGACAAAAACAACAAGATGATGGCCTTTGTAGACTTAGAAGACTTGTACGGCGAAGTGGAAGTCGTGGTTTTCCCCCAACGTCTACGAGCGCTGCCGTGAAGCGATCGAAGAGGACAACGTCGTCGTCGTCAAAGGAAAGCTTAATTTTAAGGAAGAAGAGATGCCGAAGCTGCTTGCTGATTCCGTTGTGGATATCGACAGGGTAGAAGAGAAGCTGTCTCAGTCGTCTGAGCGGCCATCCCGGCCGTCCAGAGGAACAGAGCCAGACTCAGTCAAGGTGAGAATTCCGGCGGAGGCAGATGAAGAGGAAACCCTTGCCGCTTTGCGAGAGATTTTCCATCAGCACAGAGGAAATGCGCCAGTTCTGATTTATTTGCAAAATGGCAAAATTGTCAAGACTGGTCAAGGCGCAGGTGTTTATCCGACCATTGACTTTTTTGATACAGTGGCTGAAGTAGTAGGACGACCTAACGTTAAAGGGAGACCTAGCTTTTAACCATTATACGGCTAACGCCTAGCCAGCTAAAGCTGGGGCGTTATAGCATAAGGAGTTCCCAGCAATTTACTTTGTAAATTGGGGCAACTCCATTAGGAGGAAATTATGAAACGAATCGGAGTATTAACCAGCGGAGATTCTCCTGGAATGAATGCGGCAGTCAGGTCTGTAGTGAGATGCGGCATCGATGAAGGCATGGAAGTCTACGGAATTTACAGAGGTTATGAGGGTCTCATGGATGGAGAAATAGAAGAGTTAGACCGAAATTCTGTAGGAGATATTCTGCAGAGGCAGTACGATTCTGAAGACTGCCAGAAGCGAAAAGTTCAGAACGGAGGAAGGGCAAGCTCATGCAGCAGCTATGCTGAATACCTTCGGCATTGAAGGTCTAGTCGTTATCGGCGGGGACGGTTCCCTGCGCGGCGGTGCAGACCTGGCAGGAGAGGCATCAGAGTCATCGGCCTGCCGGGAACCATAGATAACGATCTGGGGTATACGGACTATACCATCGGCTTTGATACGGCAGTCAATACCGTATTAGAAGCAATTACCAAGATCCGGGACACCTCTTCTTCACATGAAAGGACCACGGTCATTGAGGTTATGGGCAGACACTGTGGAGATATCGCTCTTTTTGCCGGTTTAGCCGGAGGGGCGGAAGGCGTTTTGATTCCAGAAATAGAGAATGATATCAACGAACTCTGCAAAAAATCGTCATGGGCGCTAATCGGGGCAAACAGCATAGTATCATCATCAATGCGGAGGGGTCGGGCATCTCTTCTCAGGAACTGACAGAGACGATACAGTATAGAACAGGGGAAAGATACCAGGCTGGTGGTTTTGTCCTATCTGCAGCGCGGCGGTAGTCCGACGTTGCGGGACCGCATGCTGGCCACTTTGACAGGAGCAAAGGCCGTTGAACTGCTGAAAGACGATTCTGACAGCAAAGCAATCGGTACTGTCGATGGTGAGATTGCGGCATACGATTTGATTGACGCCCTTGAGCAGAAAAAGAGAAATCGACAGGGCGATGTACGATTTAATCGGCGTGCTGAGCAAATAGAAAGGTTAAAAAATGAAAATCGCAGTAGTATATACCAGTAAGTATGGAACGACGCAGCAGTACGCACAATGGATTGCCAAGGATGTAGGCGCCGATCTTTTACGGCAGGATGCGTGCAAGGTGAAAGATTTAGAAAAATACGAATGTCTTGTTTTTGGCGGGCCTATTCATGCCGGCGGCATTTTAGGCATTAGGTTTTGCAGAAGAATTACAAGAAATTGTCGGACAAAAGATCTTTGTTTTTGCGGTGGGACTCAATATCGAAGACCCGGCTGTACAGCAGGAATGCAGGGAAATCAATTTTTGTCAAGACGATAAAGGATTTACCTTGTTATTTTCTGCGGGGCGGGTATGATCCATCAAAGGTAACCGGTATGGACAAGAGGCTGATGGGTATAGTCAAGAAGATGATTGCCGGAAAAGGAGATGACCGAATGAGCGCGGGAATTGCTTGATGCTATTGAGCAGGGCGCTGATTACACCAGCTACAGCGCCACCTATGATTTGGTTTATGCAATTCAAACGTTACATTTAGAAACTAAAAGTTGGTAGAGGATTGTCGCTGGGTTCGGTTATAATTGGGTCATCAGGGAGGTGACAAATGAAAATAGGTAAGAAAAATCGCAGAGGCAAGAAAGAAGAAGAATTTGACACAGGAACAGCTGGCAGAGCTGATGGCGGTGACCAGGCAGACGGTTTCCCGTTGGGAATTAAATCTGGCTTATCCGGAGATGGAAAAAGTAGTAAAACTGGCATCCCTTCTCAAGGTGAGCTGCGACTATCTGCTCAATGACGATTATGAAAGTCCGACAGACGGTGCGGAATCGGCAGGCGGCCCAAGAAACCCTGTGACTAGACTGCTTTTAGCGGCCAAGGGACGACTGGTCAGAATGCAGTTTACCGACGAAGCTGATTATGATTTGTATAATAAATTGTGCACGATTGTAGAATTTGACGGCATGTGGATGAAAGTGGGTATACAAGGGGAAGGCGACGGAGTCCAGGCTAGTCCCGATTTCAGCGATTACTTCATTGAAGTTTGAGAAGGAGGGAAGTAAATGGAGACCATGGGAAATGTCTTTGGCCTCCTCGGTATCGTGGCCTTTGTCATGTATTTCGATCTAGCAAAGAAGGTAAAGCTGGAACGGATGATAAAGGATTCTGGCATTGTGGATTTTGAAAAAGAGTCCCTTAAGGATATCCTGAAGAAAAAACTTAGGTAAAACCGCCAAGCTGGAGCTGGAACGAGAGGCAGAAGACTCGGATTTTGCCGCAAAGGAATGCCTTATCGTGGATATTGATGAGGAGGGCTCCAGATCAGATCAGTCAAAAAGGGACAGGAAGGTCTGATCAGAGTGGATTTCGTAAAGGCGTGCAATTTGTTTAGAGTACAGGTAGAAAAACCGTGGCCTAAGAAATGAGGTCCACGGTTTTTTTTATGTAGGAAATATCGATGAAATCGATATTGACGGAATATCAAAGAACGTACCTTGCGAAGCGTCGCCCCTTGCGGGCGACATGAGTGCATAGGGCGACGCTCCGTCATGCACTCGTTTTTATTATTCTTTGTGTTCTGCCAGGTATCGAAGAATGGCTTCCTTGAAAAAAAAATTCTATAAAGGTTTCAATGACCATTTCTTCTTTTGCTGGATATACGCCGAGTGAACGCTGAATAGCCATGCCGTCCAGTGCAGCAACAAAGAAAGAAGCCATCAGATATTTATATTTGTCATTTTCGATTCCTGAAGCCGGTCGAATAAATTGCCAGCGTTTTGTATCGTCATCTTATAATTCTTAATGACGCGATCTCTGTTCTCATCGTTTTTTGCTGATGAGATCTCCAAGGAGCGCGATGTGCAGCTTCTGTTCATCCTCTTTGAGGAGACGGCGACGCACATTATCTGCTATTTCGTTAAAAAGCTCCTGCTGGGTTTTTCACCGCTGTCTGCGGCAGTGATAATTCTTTGAGAGAAATGAATGGATTCGTTGATGATATCCTGAAACAGTTCTTCTTTGTTCTTATAATAATGATAGACGGCGCCAGTAGTGACGCCGGCCTGAGAAGCGATTTCTCTGACCGTGGTTTTCTCCATACCCTGTGTGCGGATTACGCGCATTGCGGCTTCTAATATCTTCTGCTTTTTCTCTGAATTTTTCATCTTTTCTCCTTAATGACTCTATTCTTGTTTATAAATCAATTCCTAAATCATTATCAATAATCTGACCAAAAGTGATGGAGCTATCTCCGAACTTTTTACGAATATCGTCCATGGTCCGCTCGATGGATTCACGTTTTCCTCGTCCGCCGTCTGCGGCGCTGTCAAAGAGGAAAGCTGTTCGTCAGCGGTTTCATCTGTCAGATTAATGGCTGTAATCGTCAGCAGCCTGATAGGGTCTGAAAGATTCCATGATGTTTTTAGAATTTCCAGGCTGGTCATTCTGATTTCTGACGCCAGGTTTGTCGGCAGATGCAGCTGCTTTTGTCTGGAAATCGTTTTTTGAAATACGGGTCTTTGATATCCACTTTAACGCCATAAGCCTTCATCTGGTATTTACGCAGGCGGCTTGCTACTGTGTCAGCCAGACTGGTTACGGCAGTCAGAATATCTTCCATCCCTTTGAGGTTGCGTTTAAATGTGATGCCATTTCCAACTGACTTAATTTTTTTCTCTCTGATCATACAGGGTGACAGGACTGTCATCTAAACCGTTAGCATAACTGTAAAGAATGGAACCTTGTTTTCCGAGCAGGGCTTCTAGGGCAGGGGATCGCTATGAGCTAAATCGCCGATGGTGTGGACACCTAGTTTTTCTAATTTTTCAGCGGTAGCCCAGCCCACGAAGAACAATTCCCGCACTGGCTGAGGCCACAGCAGGTCTCGGTAGTTTTCGCGGGTGATTTCTGTCGTCGCATCCGGTTTTCTGTATTCACTGCCCATTTTTGCAAAGATTTTGTTGTAGGAAACGCCTACTGATAAAGTTAGATTCAGTTCGCGTTTGACACGTGCTCTGATCATATCGGCGATCTGTCTGCCGGTACCGAAGAGTCTTTGGCTTGCGGTGACATCCAACCAGGATTCATCGATACTGAAGGGTTCCACCATATCGGTGTATGATAGATAGATTTTATTGATTTTCTCGCTGAACTCCTTATATCTGTCGTGGTGTGGTTTGACCAGCTGTAAATCAGGGCACTTTTTCTTCGCTTGCCAGATGGTTTCGGCAGTAACGACGCCGTATTTCTTAGCAATTTCGTTTTTCGCTAATATGATACCGTGACGGCTCTTTGGGTCTCCGCAGACCGCCATGGGCTTGTCCCTGAGATCTGGTCGGGAGAGGAGTTCCACTGATGCGTAAAAACCATTCATATCACAATGTAAAATTACTCTGTCCATACAAATATTTTACCACAAGAAAGAAATATAGCAAATCAGAAACGTCTAAAAGATAAAAAATAGTGGAATGACGACAAACAATTTATAACTAGAAGAAAAGATATCAAATAACATTCACATTTCACTGGTAGATTTATGATATAATGAACGCACGATTTCACGACGTTGTCGCAAAGAAGCGTTCATTGAATCATAAATTGCGATTCAATCTCTAAAGGAATATTCATGATATAATGAGCGCACGATTTCACGACGTTGTCGCAAAGAAGCGTTCATTGAATCATAAATTGCGATTCAATCTCTAAAGGAATATTCATGATATAATGAGCGCACGATTTCACGACGTTGTCGCAAAGAAGCGTTCATTGAATCATGAATTGCGATTCGATCTCTAAAGGGAATATTCATGATATAATGAGCGCACGATTTCACGACATTGTCGCAAGGCAGGAATCATTGAAACATGACTTACGATTGCATTTTTAAAGGTATCGTCATGTTATACTAAATACGAATGGGAGAAAAGGGGCTCTCCCTGAAAGTGATTTGATAGTAAAATAAGGGGTGAAAAAATGAATAATATCATGGTCTGCGTAACCAAACAGAAGACTTGTCAACGACTGATCGACTATGGCAAGAAGCTGAAAAAGTCTGATGATGACCAGCTGTTTGTAATCCATATTGCAAAGAGTGATGATTCATTTCTTGATAATTCTGAGGAAGGGAAGCACTGGAGTTCCTCTACGAGAAGGCGAGAGATGCAGGCGCGAGCCTGACAGTAGAAAAATCAGACGATGTGATGAAGACTTTGATCGATATTGTGGATAGAAATGGGATTACAGAGGTTATTACAGGACAATCTGGAGAAAAAAGAAGGCAGGGATTCTTTTCCTTGACCGTTTTAACGAGTACCTTGCAGGCAAGGCGGAGCTGATCGTCGTTCCAGCACATTCTTGACTAAAAGCCCGAAGCCAAGTATAATGGTACAAGTAATATTAAATATACGAATAACGCAGCCAATTGAGCAGTGCAGGATGTGCCTGCGCTTAGAATTGGCCGCCTGCGTGCCACGCGCTAATGCGCCGCACTTTGACCGGGTACCTATCAGCGATTAAGCTGCGCTGAATTGGATTAGGTCTCCCAAAGCATAGGGACTTTCTCACAAGCTGTGACAAGTCCATTATACAACAAGCGCCAGACCGCTCACTGCGTTTGCGGGGCGCAAAAGCATAAGAACTTTCATCAATTTGTTTCACAAATTGTGACAAGTCCATTATACGACAAGCGCGATACCGCTCACTGTGTTTGCGGGGCGCTAAAGCATAAGGACTTTCATCAATTTGTTTCACAAATTGTGACAAGTCCATTAAGGAGGTAAACTGAGTGAGAATATTAACAATAATCGTCGGTGCTCTGCTGACAATACTCGGTGTGTTTTCAGTAGCAAATGCCGGATTATCATTTCTTTCCCTAGCCTTTCCCATCGGCGTCGTTCTGATTATTGTCGGAATGGTAGAATGTTTTGCATATAAGAGAACCGTTGAAGACGAGGAGAACAGGCACTGGGTTCTCATCGAAGGGGCTGACAACTTTTATACTAGGTGTCGTTGTTCTGACCGGGCAGCTGGCAGCAGATATCGCTGTACCTGTAGTTTTCGGTATGTGGAGTATGATTTCGGGCATCAGAGGATTTGTCATCGTTACTCAAGTCGTAGAAAAAAGAAAGAGAAAGATATAGATTTTTATTGACTGTCGTAGTGAGCGCGCTGAACTTGATTGTAGGTGTATATACTTTCTTCAACCTGATGCTCTTCCATTTGTCGGTGCTCATGATCTTAGGTGTATGCTTCGTCGTACAGGGTGCAAATGTCATCAAAATCGGCGTCGACATATCCTACACCAAGCCTGAGCTGATTAAGACCAAAGAAGAGAAGATTGCCGATGCGGAGGCAGCGGCAGAAGAAGCCCATGAAGAAGTAAAGAAAGCGATCAAGAAAGCAAGGCAGGCGCGAAAAGGTATTAAGAAAGCGGAAGAATCAAAGGAATTTCACGAGATGATCAGTGAGCCAATTGGCGAAACCAATAGTGAAGAGCCTGAAGAATCGAAAGAAGAATAATAATGAAATCGGGGGTGTCGCAAAATAGTTGAAATCAGCTATGGAACGACACCTTTACTTATTAGGAGTGACAGAGAAATGATTGACATATGTATCATTGGCGGTGGCGCAGCGGGAATGACGGCCGCAATCTGCGCGAAGGAAAAGAATCCTTCGTTAGATGTCCTGATTATAGAGAAAAAAGAACAGATGGGAAAAAAAGATTTTGGCATCGGGTAATGGAAAGTGCAACCTTACTAATATCAGATGCCAAAATTACCGACAGACTTTGGCCTTTTTGCCCATCTGGGGCTTTTGACTCGGACCGACGAAGAGGGCAGAGTCTACCCCTACACGGAGGAAGCCCGGGCAGTTTACACGGCGATGGAAAAAAGGATTGGGATTCTCGGCATCAGAACTGAGACGTCCAGCCAGGTTCTAGCGGTGGACAAGAAGGAGCATTTTCAAATTCATACGGCAAAGGACTGTTTTGAAGCCAGAAAGCTTTTGATCGCCTGCGGAGGGAAAGCTGGACCGCAGTTTGGAACTACAGGAGATGGCAGCAAGTTGGCAAAACAGCTGGGACATCATGTCACCAGACTGGTGCCGGTGCTGACGGCCATTGATGTGAAAGAAGATAACCGGGATCTAGCGGGTATCAGGGTCAAGGCCTGTGTTTCTTTGTGTCACAGAGGTGAGATCATTGCTGAGGAAACCGGCGAGCTGCAGTTTACAAAGACGGGAGTTTCCGGCATCTGTGTGTTTAACCTATCCCGTTTTCTCTGCTTCCGCAGGGGAAGACGATAAAGGATGGCTTTGATGACTACCGTATCCTGATCGATTTCTTTCCTGGAAAAGATAATCTTACGGAAGTTTTACTTGAGAGAAGTCAAATGAAGGGGTTTGAGAGAGAACATCTGCTGGACTTCTTTGGTGAGAGGTCCTATTGCAGAAAAAGAATATATCAATTGTCAAAAGGCGATATCAAAGAAATGGCGAGACTGCTTCGCCACTTCCCGCTGTCTCCTAAAGGAGCAAAAAGGTTGGGATTATGCCCAGGTGACCAAAGGCGGAGTTTGCCTCGATGAAATTGATCTGACGGCCATGGAATCGAAAATAACAAAAGACCTATATTTTGCAGGGGAAGTTGTCGATTATGACGGACCGTGCGGCGGCTATAATTTACAGTATGCTTTTGAGACGGGCATGTTGGCTGGAAAGGAAATGGCAAATGAATAGCAGATATAGAATGCATCAGATAAAATTGAACATGAATGAAACCAAGAGTGATATCCCCAAGAAAATACTAAAGAGACTGAACAACAGGGATTTGATATTGACGGATTTGAAAATTATAAAAGAATCTCTCGACGCGAGGGACAAGAAGGATATCAAGTTAGTGTATACTGTGGATTTTCAGGCAGTAACCAGACAGCGGCCGAAGCAGTATGCCAGCCTTCCTTTAAACCCCTAAGCTAGGCCTCGAAGAAGCGCCGGATATGAGTTACATCGATGTTGAATCAGGCGGCGAAGAGATGATTGACCAGCCTGTCATCGTTGGCTTTGGACCGTGCGGCATGTTTGCCGGCTTGATTCTGGCAAAGAGAGGATATCGCCCTATCATCATAGAGCGAGGCAGTCAGATTGAAAAAGAGGGTAAAGGATGTGGAGTGCTTTTGGAATGAAGGCATTTTAAATCCGGAATCCAACGTGCAGTTCGGTGAAGGCGGCGCCGGGACCTTTTCTGACGGAAAATTGACTACTGGGATCAAGGATCCGCGCATCAGAAAAGTGCTCGAAGAGTTTGTGCGCGCTGGGGCTGACGAAGATATTCTCTACAAACAGAAGCCACATATCGGCACCGATGTGCTGCGGACTGTAGTCAAAAACATCAGAGAAGAGATTATCCGCTGCGGAGGAGAGGTTAGATTTGATACCCGCTGTGCAGAAGTAAATACAAAGAAGAAATGTGTGAAATCTGTGGTCGCAGAGTGTGAAGGCCAACGTTATGAAATTCCTACACAGAATGTAATCTTGGCTGTAGGGGCACAGCGCCCGCGATACCTTCCGCTATCTCTGCGAGCGGGGGAATCAAAATGCAGCAGAAACCCTTTTCTGTCGGTGTGCGGATTGAGCATTCCCAGGAACTGATAGACAAGTCACAATATGGCGACACAAAGGGACTGCCGCCAGCGGATTATAAAGTTGAATTACCACTGTGAAAACGGCAGAGGGGTCTACACTTTCTGTATGTGCCCCGGCGGTGAAGTCATCGTAGCATCTTCTCAGGAGGGGCGGTGTCGTAACCAATGGAATGAGTAACAGAGCCAGAAACAGCGGCAAGGCCAACAGCGGGCTTTTTAGTCGATGTCAGATGCGAAGATTTCGGTTCACCCCATCCACTTGCCGGCATTGAGTTTCAGGAGAAATATGAAAAGCTGGCTTTTTGAAAATGGCGGAAGTAATTATCAGCCGCCAAAGACCACTTGGGGTGAATTCCGCAGCGAAACCCTGGCTGCCGCACCAGTCATCCGCTCCCTACCGGACTTTGCTGTAGAGGCTATACGGGAAGCCATGCCGAACCTGGGCAGAAAGCTGTCCGGTTTTGATCGGGACGATGCGTTGATGACCGCTGTAGAAACGAGAAGTTCCTCACCGGTCAGATTTGCGAGGAATGAGCAGATGGAAGGGACTTTGGCGGGTTTTACCCGGCCGGTGAGGGTACCGGCTACGCCGGCGGCATCATGAGCGCCGCCTGTGATGGTATCAAAGTGGCAGAAAAGATCATATCAAAATACAAACCCTTCTAACTCAAGCATAACTAAAGCACGGAGAGAACTTGGCGTTCAGCGTCTTCTCCGTGCTTTTCTTTGAAACCGTGGATTCTGTTGAAATACGTGCCAAGGGTATGTATTCTCTCAGGCGGCAGACCGCTGTCAATCCCACCAGGATGCCGCAATTGTGAGCGCATTAAGCAAAAGGCAGATGTGGAGTGAATCTGCGTAGCGAATATGTCGTTATGGGGCAAAACTGCGTAACCGAGGCTGCAGAGCTGTGGGCAAATTAAGCAAAAGGCAGATATGGCGTGAATCTGCGTAGCAAATATGTCGTTATAGGGCGAATCTGCGTAACAGAGGCTGCAGAGCTGTGGGCAAATTAAGCAAAAAGGCAGATGTGGAGTGAATCTGCGTAGCGAATATGTCGTTATAGGGCGAATCTGCGTAACGGAGGCTGCAGAGCTGTGGTCGCATTAAGCAAAAAAGGCAGATGTGGAGTGAATCTGCGTAGCGAATATGTCGTTAAGGAGCGAATCTGCGTAACGGAGGCTGCAAGACTATGGGCGCACACCTTGACACACAACATTAAGTCTGGCCTCACTGTAACTTTATGCGGCTGTTGCGGACGAATTGTCTTACATGTTGATATTTGTCGAAAAAAAAAACGTTATAATGGTTCCGATACTCAAACGGCGATGCCGCAAGGAGGGAACCATTGAATCATGTCCTTCGATTGTGTTTTCAAAGGAATGCCCAGGGTATAATGGTTCCGATGCTCAAACGGCGATGCCGCAAGGAGGAACCATTGAATCATATCGTTGGATGCTATTTCAAAAGGAATCGGCAGGGTATGATAAAACAGATAAGCATATTGGAAAAAAGATACGTAGATTAAAAGGGGATAAGAAAGTGAGAAGCAAGCGTTACAAAGAAAACATACGAATTTAAAGACGAAAAATACAGTCCGGAATTAATTCGAAAATATGAAGATCCTGAATACGCGAAAGCTGCCGAAAAATACGAGGGCAGGCTCGCAGAAAACAAAACCGGCAGAAGCAAAAAACGACATGCCGCCAGTGAAGTTACAGCACCTACGGGTAAGGGGAAACGTAGTGCGCGCAGTACAAAAAAGAAGAAATATCGCCTCAATAAGAAAAAACTGTTTCGCAATATACTGGCTTTAGTGCTTTTATTGGCGGTGTTTGGCTCAGGCTTCTTTTTTTTATCTGACGAGGAATTTCGACAAGGTTGATACGTCAAATGCCGATTTTGCCATAGACGATCAGGTGGCTGACGATTTGAGCGGCTATCGGAATATCGCCATTTTGGGCTCTGATGCCAGAGCCGATGAGGGATATGACGGCAGCAGGACCGACGCGATTATCATCATGAGTATCAAAAAGTCCTCCGGCGATATCAGACTGATTTCCGTGATGCGAGATTCCTATCTCAAGATGGAGTATTTCGATGGAAACATGGTTTTGGACAAGGTTACCCATGCGCATCATTATGCGGGCGGAATGAACACAATTGCATCGCTGAACCGAAGCTTGGTTTGAATATCAAGGAGTTCGTCATCTTTAACTGGAAGGCTGTGGCAGATGCAGTGGACTGTCTGGGTGGGATCAAAGGTGGATGTAAAAGCCAATGAAATCAATGACATGAATAAGTGGGGCAATGAGACTGCCGTAAACGTAGGCGGCACATATAATCAGATTACGGAGACAGGTAAGCAGACTTTAGACGGTGTCAGGCCACCACTTACTGTAGAATCAGAAAAGACCAGCGGCGGTGACGAAGGGCGAAGCCGCAGGTATAAAAAAATCATGGCGGCAGTGATGAAAAAGGCTATGCTCCAGCCTTGGAAGCTGAACGAATTATCTGAGACCGTATTTCCAAATATCAGGACGAACATGAGCCAGTTCAAGATGTATACGGCTGCTATCAACGCGCCGCGTTACAGTTTTGGCAAGAGCATCAGCTGGCCGAAAGCATATTGGGCAGGCTATCTGGGTGAAATATCTTATGTCGTACCTCAGACTTTAGAGTCTAATGTGCAGAGACTGCATCGGCTGGCTTTCGGACAGAAGAATTATAGCGTATCGGCAACCTGCAGGCAGATCAGCCAGGAAATCATCGACGATACGGGCGTTTATTAATACATCTCTAGCTTGACAAAGTAAAGGGCTATGGTCAACGATTTTATCGTTAATCATAGCCCTTATTAACTATTTTGTCGTTATTTTCTTGACGGCACTGTAAGCGCTGTGTACCTTCTTTCCACTTACAACCCTGTAGGCCCTCATTTTTGTAATAATAGGTTTTTTTTCGTTTTAAGGTTTGCGCTGGTATAGGAACGCTGTGAGGCTTTGGCATCTTTATCAGGCGATATTTGCCGTTCTTTGATGTTGCGCGATAGATTTTGTAACCGCTGGCTCCTGCAAAACTTTTTCAGTTGACAGTGGTCCTGCGCTTACCTGCTTTCAGCGTGAAAGCGGCAGTCTTTGACGGGTACCGCAGAAGCAATGCTGGATAAACTGCTGTAAATCTTTTTTCGTATTGACCGTTGTATAAGCCCGCACTTTGTAATAACCGACGAAAAACGAGAGAACGGTCTAAAAATTCTTCATCTTATAAATTTTGACGGCCACAGAAATGGTCTCATAAAGTCCATGTCGCTTTTTGCCGTAGGGGAATCAGAGCCTTGATTTTTGTTGATGCGGTATCGAATCGTATTTTCGTGGACAAACATGGTCTGGCAGGTCTTCTTGTAATCCATTTCGTTCTCAACGAAACAGAGCATGGTTTCAAATAGGTTGCTGCTGCTTTCTTGGTCGGTCTTACAGATCGGGTTCATGATATCTGCGTAAAACTCCTCCAGAGCTGTGTTCCCCTGCAGTTCCAGCAGGATGCGCGAAATTCCAAGCTGATTGTAATAAGAAAGGCCGTGGCTGTCTGCTGTGCCTGCGCTGACTGCCATATGACATTGAGAGACAGAAGTACCCAGGTCTGCAATGTTGCAAATGTTGCTGATACCGATTTGGGCGCGGGGGATATATCTGCGCACTGCATCGACAGCATCTGAGAGGATTTTATCAAGCAGAGGCCGCCTGGCATCGCTGAAGGTCAGCACGAGAAGGATGCCGTCCCGGTATTCAGCAGCAAAGTTCAGAGTATTCCGATTGAACGCATTGAGCAGGTTGATGCTCTCCGGGCTGGGAGATGCCATATTGGTCAAAGGGTCTTTTTCCATACAGAACAGAGCTACTGCATTCTTCTGGAAACTGGGATTCAAATCCTCTATGAGCTCCTGCTTTTCCTCTGGGGGAAGTCCTGCTGCTGACAATGGCGTTGAGCTTGTCTTCGATGGTCTTTTTCAGATCAGCAGCCAGCCGGTATTCGATGATGCTGGAGATGATCAAAGAGTAGGGAATCTGACAGTCCATAAAAATGACTGGCAGACCGGTTTCGTCGCATAATTTTTTCTGCGGAAGGCGGCAGAGCTTGGATGTTTTCGTCAAAGATAATCAACGCCGCTGCGCCGAAACTGATAATCATCTTTACCAAATTGAGAACATATTCCTCGTTTCCTTTTCCATAAGAACAGAAGGTCAGGTAAATATCCCCTTCAAAGACCTGAATTTTCGCATCCAGCTCCGTCGGGATGTTATCGTAGACGCTGACGTAGCGAATCTCATTAGAAAGACCTTTCTCCCCAGCCACAAGGCGGCCGCTTTTTCATAATATCCAAGTTTAAGATATCCGAGACTGTTATCTTCTTCAATTTATCACTTCCTTTGTTGAATTTACTAAATGTTATCACATAAATGATAGAAATGCACGTTCTAATTGTGAAATTCCCAAAAAAGAGAAAATCTGTTGTCACCTTCGCCAAAGACAATTTATCAGAAAATTGTTATCATTGAACCAATAAAGAATATGGAGGAACGGATATGGCTGAACAACAAAAAAAATAATTCAGAAGTTTTCGCACTGCGTCCAACGCCATTAAACGAAAGAAAATCCATGCTTGACATGGTCTGGGTCCAGGCGGGATGTGTCATCTGTATACCGGCATTTATGCTGGGAGGACTGGTAGCGGCACAGATGCCTACCTGGACGGGCGTGGCCGCCTGTGGCGTCGGTTACCTGCTGACGCTGATTTTGATGATCGTACTGGGAATACAGGGGGCTGATTTGGGCATACCCACTTGTGCAGTGTCCCAGTCAACCTTTGGGGAAAAACGGAACCAGACTTTTGGTCAGTTCCCTGTTTGCGATTTCCCTGATGGGATTTTTCGACTGCAGGTCAATGTCTGCGGCGAAGCCTTTGCCAACTTGATGGGGGACGCCTTTGGCATCCAGATTCCATTGACACTGTCTTCATTGATTTGGGGCATCGTGATGTCTGTTATCGCCATTATCGGTATGGAAGGACTGAAGATCTTTGATAAACTGTCCGTGCCGCTGCTGTTCATCATCATGGTAGTAGGTCTTGTACTGGCATTCCAAAAATACGGAACAGCGGGAATCACAGCTAACGAAGTGGAAACGGCGACTATGTCCTTTGCGGAAGCCGTAGCGCTGTCCTTCTCTTTCTTCTCCGCCATGGCCTTTACGGCGGCTGATGTAACGAGATGGCAGAGAAACAGAAAAAGACACGATCAAATCCTCTGTTTGGGGTCTGATGCCGGCTGGACTGGCAACCTGCATTATCGGTGTCTTGCTGGCCAGGATTGCCGGAGAATACGATATCAGTCTGGTATTGGCAAAGGTGGGCATCCCTATTTTTGGGACTGATCGTCATCATCACCGCGTCAGTTTCAACAAACTCCTTAAACGCCTATTGCGGAGGTCTGGACACGATCATGACCTTTAACCTGCCAGATAACAGGAGAAGAGAAGCCACTGCAGGCGTCTGCTTCGTCGGCGTGATTCTAGCTCTGACGGGGATTCTCGGCTACATCGAAACCTTCCTCAATTGGATTTGTTTTTCTAGGTGCACCGGTAGCGGGCGTGATGATTGCCGATTACTGGATTGTAGGCAAGGGCAGAGCAGAAAGCTGGCATAAGGTCGACGGATGGAACTTGACTGGCTGCATCGTAGCAGTCGTTTCCATGGTCATCGCCCTCCTTTTTTATACAACGTGCTGCACATCGGGGTTTTCAATCTCAACGGCGTGGCTGTAGCCATGGTGCTGTACGTCATTGCGGAGAAGTTTTTCCCGTCAAAATCGAGAAAGCTGGACGGCGGCACGAAAGCTTTTGCAGAAGCAGAAAGAGGGAACCAGCCAATGTCAGTTAGAATTAAACAGGTGGTGCCAGTTACGGGGGATTTTCTCCTGGATCAGGCAACCCGAGATTACATAGGAAAATATCTTGCTCCTGATACGGTGGTAGACGTAGAGGTGATTCCGGAAGGACAGTATTCTATCGAAAGCGAGTACGACGAGGCAGTCAACGCGCCACAGGTAGTCAAGCTCTGTAAAAAGCGGCAGCAGAAGGTTACGATGGCATCTATGTGGATTGCTTTGGCGATCCAGGCGTGAGAGCGGCACGAGAATGTGTCTGCATCCCGGTTTTCGGGGGCTTTGAACCAGCCATGCTTATGGCTATGGGGCTAGGCGACAAAATAGGCATCGTGACCGTTCTAAAAACGTCATTCCACTGATAGAGGGGAATATCGCAAAAGCGCATCTGGATGGACGCACGACCAAAGTCAGAGCGGTCAATATGCCAGTAGCCGATTTGGAGAACACAGAAAAACTGATAGAAAACCTAGTGCCAGAATGTATCAGATCCATTGAAGACGGCGCGTCTGTTATCGTACTGGGATGCACTGGCATGATTGACGTAGCAGAGAATGTGCAGGCCAGACTTTTAGCAGAGGGCTTTGACGTACCGGTGGTGGAAGCCGCTGGGGCGGCTTTGAACACGGTAGAAATGTACGCTAAGATGAAGTTAAAACACAGCGGTCTGACCTATATGGCGCCGCCTGAAAAATAGAAAATTAATAGAGAAAAACGGAGGGTAACATGAAAAAACTAACAAAGCAGGAAATTATCGATATTCTTTACGGATGCACCATCGTGGGTACCGGCGGCGGCGGAGATCTGGACCTGGGCCTTCGTACCATGCAGGAAGACTTTGACCAGGGCAGAGAACTCTACATGGCGGATCTGTCGGAAGTACCGGACGACGCTTACGTGGCGGTTCCCTATATGTGCGGATCGCCCGCATCCTTGGAGGGTGGCGGAGATGAATTTTCTCATCTTCCGCAGCTTGGATATCCAGAATCTCTGCTGGCCTTCAGAACTCTGGAAGACTATTTCGGTCAGAAATTCTACGGCGCAGTATCCACAGAACTGGGCGGCGCAAACACGGCTTATGCGCTTCACGCGGCCTGCCAGCTGGGCGTGCCCATCGTCGACGCGGACCCTGCCGGCCGCTCAGTACCTGGCTGCAGCACAGCACTTTTATGTAAAAGATATTCCGATGGCGCCGATTGCTCTTGCTACGCAGTTCGGAACGCTATGATCGTAAAGGAGATTGTAAACGATATGCGCGCAGAGGATATCGTCAGAGCTGTTGCCATCGCCAGCGGCAACAAAGTAGGTGTTGCGGATCATGCCATTACAGGAAAACAGCTGAAAGGAGCGATTATCCCAAATGCACTATCTTATACATTGAAACTGGGCGAAGCCCTGCGCAAAGCGAAAAAATGGCGAGGATGTTGTGCAGAAGGTGGTAGAAGCCGGAGAAGGAAAGATTTTGTTCAGAGGTATTGTAAAAAAGAATGGAAGGTAGAGGAAACTGGCGGCTTTATCTTCGGTGATACTGTGCTGACAGGTACAGGAGAATACGAGGGTCATGAATACAAAGTATGGTACAAGAACGAACACCTGGTATCCTATTTAGACGGAAAAGTGGATATCTGTGCACCTGATCTGATCTGCGTCATCGATAATAACACAGGGATGCCGGTGACCAATCAAATTATGAAAACGGCATGGATCTGTCAGTCTTTGTGCTTCCTGCACCGGAAATCTGGAAAACAGAGAGAGGATTAGAAGTATTCGGACCAAGAAGCTTTGGCTTTGATTTCGATTACGTGCCGTTTAACGAGAGGTAAGCTTGGTCATGAAGATAAAAATCATCAATCCGGTGCCGGATCTTGAGAAGGAAACCGTGGAGGCCATGAGGCGCTATCTGGCGGCCAGTCTGGAGGCTGGGACCTGCATTGAATTTGAACCTGTAGCAAGGGGCTTTCGTTCCATCGAAACGGAAGCCCAGGGTGTGATCAACGGCGCAGAGATCCTCCGCCTGGTCGTAAAGGCGCAAAGGGAAGACTGCGACGGCATCTTTATCAACTGTTTTGACGATCCGGCTCTGATTGGAGCCAGAGAGCTGTCGCGAAAACCGGTGCTGGGCCCTTATGGCGCGTCAGTTCACTTTGCATCTATGATCAGTGAGAAGGTAGGTATCATCACCACTGACGACTATGGCATCTGCTGCGAAGAGCGGAAGGCTCTGCATTATCAATTGCAGGCCGCATTGCCGCTGTAAGAAGGTGGAAATGACCGTGCTCGATCTCTGCGAAGGTGACCTTTTGGCGCGGCTGACCGCCTGCTGCCAGCGCCTTGAGGCACAGCAAATTTACGCTGTTGTTCTGGGCTGCACCGGTATGAACTTTGCAGCCGATGAATTGAAGACAGCGCTGAAAAAGGCCGGTTTGCAGATACAGGTCATCGAGCCGCTGAAGACGGGAGTCAAAGGCACTGGAACTGCTGATTAAAATGGAATATACAAATGCTATCAAAGGTACGAAGGTCAGAATGGAGGACTATATAGAATGATTGACGCATTAAGAAAACTCATTGCGATTCCCAGCATCACAGATGCGACTGCCGAAGGAAAACCCTTTGGCAAGAACGTTAACGATGCCCTTGTCTATATGCTGAACTTCTGTCAGGGATTTGGGCTTCCGCACGAAAAACTGCGGCAATTACCTGGGTTTTGCTGAAATCGGGCAGGGAGAGGAACTGATGGGCATTCTCTGCCATTTAGATGTGGTTCCCACCGGCGAGGGGCTGGCAGCACGATCCCTTTGGCGGAGAAGTTGTGGACGGCAGGATTTATGGGCGAGGAGCCATGGACGACAAAGGCCCCGCTATGGCGGCCGTTTACGCAATGAAAGACATTTTGGATTCCGGCAGAAAGCTCAATAAACGAGTCCGCATCATCTTCGGCTGTCAGGAAGAGACTGGTGATTGGGTGGATATGGAATATTACAAAGAGACGAAGAGATTCCCTCCTTCGGCTTTTTACCCCGACGTTTTTCCGGCTATCTATGGAGAAAAAGGCATCTTGATGGTTCGGCTGTCTATGGAGGCTTCAAAAATCAGGCTTTGTAAAGATCAGCGGCGGAGAAGCGCCCAACATGGTGGCAGACTGGGCGAAAGGGACTTTGGCAGACGGTACGGTTCTGGCGGAAAAAGGCAGAGCTGCCCACGGAAGCACACACCGGAAGAGGGCGAAAATGCCATCAGTAAACTGATGGAAAAGGCCGCGGATTTTTGATTGTCCCTTTGCCAAGTTCTATATGGAAAAAATCGGCTGGTGCCTGGACGGATCGAATATCGGCATTGGACTGTGTGATGAAGCCAGCGGGACTCTGACCTTTAATGCTGGACGCATCGGCTTAACAGACGACAGGCTGTTCCTGGAAGCAGACATCCGTTACCCAGTCACTTACAGCGAAGAAGAGGTGCTGGACCGCATGGAAAAAGCAGTGTCTTCCCATGGGGTCAAAATAAACGTCATCACTTCCATGGATCCGGTCTACATGGACAAGGACGGAGAGGTCATCAAAAAAAGCTGATGTCAGCCTATAAAGAAGTGACGGAGATGAGACACAGCCCCAGGTCATGGGCGGCGGAACCTATGCCAGATCCATGGATAACATTGTGGCTTTTGGACCAGTTTTTCCTGGCAGAGACTGTACAGAACATAAAAAGACGAGTGGATTTATGTAGAGGACCTGGAAAAAGCCAGGGAAATTTACAAATTGGCAATTGAAAAACTGGCATGCGAATAAAATGACGGGATGGAGTTCAGTACGTTGAGCTGGACGCAAACAGAATGAAGAGAAAAACTTATGGAACTTAGATTTGCCGAGTTTCATAAGTTTTTTTATGTAGGACGATTTTAGTGGTGATTCCTGCTCAAAGGATTTGAAATCGACATTTCCAGCAATTGGTGTTAAAAATAGAACTATCTTTGCGAGAAGAAATGCGAGAGGAAGTACTGATGAAGAAGAGAGCTGCTCTATTGATCGCTGCATGGATCCTTTTGACGCTGCTGACAGGATGTGCGCAGCAAACAAACAGTCTGCCAGCTAAAGGGGGAGGCGTTTACTGAGCCAGTCTACGACTGGAATAAAAAGCAGCGGCGATAAACTGATTATTTGGGGTGTGTATCCGGATTTGGAACGCAGTTATATAAAGAAGGCGTTAGATCGTTATGAGGATCTGACGGAAAATGATCTGGAAGTGGTACAGATTCCAAAAGAAGAATTTGAAAAACGCATGCAGGCTTCTGTAAAAAGGGGAGATTGAGAAGCCTGATATTTTGTTGAGAGTTACGGAGGCACGAATATAGAGACCTATTATCCGGACGAAAACTTTTACGATTTTACAGAGGAGCCGTGGGTGGACGACTTGACGGACACTTCTATCAATCAGACCATCTACAACGGCAAAGTCATCGGTCTGCCCCATTGGGAGGCTTCCATTTCCGGGACCCTTTACAATAAAGAAATCTTTGAAAAGTACGGTCTGGAGATACCAGAAAATCAAGAGGAGTTCATGAAGGTCTGCCGTGTATTGAAGAAGAAGGGTATAACACCGCTGTATCTGCCGGCAAAGGAGATTTCCATGCTGTTATATCAATTCCCCTTAGATTCCATCGTCATGAACAGCGAAACCCTGGAAAAAACTGAACGAGGGGAAAATAGGCTATGCCGATATTCCAGAGATGAAGAAAGTCGTAAAGTGGTATAAAGAAATGGCAGAAAAGGGCTATCTCGGGCAGGATTATGAGAAAAATGACTGGGATGGCATGAACGAGGCCATGGACAGCGGCAGGTATGCCATGATGCTCTGCTGGGATACATGGCTGTACACGGATTTCAGGGAGATGCTGCAAAGTTTGGACTGATGCCGGCTTTTGTTGGCACTCCTGAAGAGGGAACTTTTGGGGACCCAATTTAGGTCTGTTCATCGTCAACAAAAACAGCGCCAGGCTGGATGCGGCGCTGAACTTCATCACGTTTTTGGCGGATCCGTATAATTACAACGCTGTCTTTGAAAATATATATACCGCTCCGGTTTTTAAAAAATCAAGTAGCCAGCATATCTACACCGCAGTATCTTGAGGCAGAGCAGCTGATAGAACAGAAATTTAGGGATTCTATTGCCTGGCTTAGAATTCGAGGGTTTTCGCAGATGGACGCTTCCTGCATTTTGGAATATATGAAAAAGACAGCGGACTTTCTCGGAAGACTGTCTGAAAAAAAAATGGACCATCTCAGAACAGTGCGGATTGCAGGAGGTGATGAGACGCAATGAAAGTGAACCATCCGATGAAGAATCAGCGCCATTTCTTTTTCATCATTGCAGCCCTGCTGACTGTCGTCATTCTGTTCGGCATCTTTGCTATATCCTATATTCAGCGATTTGACAAGACACTGCAGGCAGAGAACCGGGTCATGATGGCAGAAGTAGCTGATAACATCGCTGCTTATACAAAGATGGTAGTGAAGGATACGCAGAATTCCCTGCAGACCATAGGAAATACCTTCCTCGTGATTCCAGAAGAAAAGAGAAATGCCTATCTTACTGACATCGTGGAAACCCAGGGGTTTCGTCTTTGCTGGATTCGCGGACACAGATGGAAATTTAAAGGCGACGGAGCCGTCCAGAAACGAATATTTCTGACCAGCCGTATTTTAAAAAGGCGATCAAAGGTCAATTTGCAATCAGCGGCATTGTCCGTTACATTTTTACCAGCCAGGCGGCATCAGGCATCATCTTAGCAGTACCGTAAAAGACCAAAGGGAGAAGTCTCAGGAGTCATGACGGCCATGCTGAGCATTTCAAGCTGCAGGAAGCCCTGGGCACAAAAGCTTTGGCGGTGAGGGGGTACTCGTATATCATCGACAGAGACGGGAATCTGGTCATGCGCAATAAGAGCATGGATTACAACAACTTGTTCAGAGTTTTTAGAAAATGTGGAAATTAAAACAGGCGGCAGTGCCGGGCAGATCCAGAGAAAAACATATTGGCGGGTAAATCGGGAACGATTCTCTACGATCAGCTGGGAACAGAGCGCTTCGGATATTACTGCCCTTTGGGACTCAATGGCTGGACCATCGTAAATATCGTGCCAAAGGACGTGATTACGGCAAAGACAGACATGCTGACCAAGGAATTGATGCGTACTGGTATTGGCGCCATCATCATCTTTTTGATTCTGCTGGCAGCGGCAGGTGTGATATGGATCGTATCCCAAAATCAGCGCCATGCAGCAGAAGCAAAGTCGATATTCCTGGCCAATATCAGTCATGAAATCCGCACGCCTATGAACGCCATCGTAGGCATGGGTGAGCTTTTGATGAGAAGTGACCTGAACAACAGACAGAAAGAATACGTGCGCAGCATTCTCAGCTCTGGCAGAGGACTTTTGACCATCATCAACGATGTTCTCGATATGTCAAAATTTGAAGCCGGTAAATTTACAATTTTAAATGAAAGATACCAGACGGAGACGCTGCTGTATGACGTTGCGTTTCTCGCAGCAGTTAGAATTGAAGATAAACCGATACGATTCTTATTGGATGTGGATAAAACGGTACCAGAGCAAATGATAGGAGATATGACGAGAATCAAGCAGGTTTTGATTAATATCGTAGGCAATGCGGTGAAGTTTACAGAAGAAGGTTATGTCAAATTATCTCTGCACTGTGAAAGAGAGGGGAAACGCATAATCCTAGTCATGGCAGTGGAGGATACGGGAATCGGCATCAAAAAAAACAGGATATGGATAAACTGTTTGAAAGCTTCAACCAAATTGACTCTTCTTATAATCACGGGAAAGAAGGAACTGGATTGGGCTTAGCCATCGCCAGTTCTCTGTGCCGAATCATGGGAGGAGATATCACAGTCGAAAGCGAGTATGGCGCCGGTTCTGTATTTACAGCCAGAATTGAGCAGACAGCCGCAGGTGAGAAACCTTTGATGGAGATAGCAGGGAAAAAACTTCCACGAATTTTGATTTATGAGGAGTCTGAATCGCTGCGGGAGTATTATACTTTTATCTGCAGGAACTGGGGTTGGATTATGAAGTCTGCGCTGATTACAGATATTTTCAAGAGGCACTATCTGAAGGCAGCTATGATTTGGTCATGGCAGATAGGGGAACCATCCACGAAAAATTGGCTGATCAGTTGGATACTGGGGGAAAATTAGTGACACTGTTGAAAATTCAGGAACATGCGCTGATGTCTGACGAGCCGGAGAACGCAGCGATATTTGTACCCCCTCTTTGGAATACAGCTGGTATCCCTGCTCAAAAGGCGTTAAAGCAGTGAGAATTGAATCGGAAGGCAAAGTGGCTGAAATGCCAGTGCTGCCTCACGTGAGGATTTTGATTGTAGACGATAATGATCTGAATTTGCAGATTGCGGAGGCCCTGCTGCAGACCTTTGAAATGAAAATAGACTGTGCGGGCTCCGGCAGGGAGTATAGAAGCGGTTAGCTGCAGAGATTATGATTTGATTTTCATGGATTATATGATGCCAGAAATGGACGGCATCAAAACGATGAAGAAAAAATTCGCGGACTGCCGGGTGACCAATACGAGAAACTGCCCATTGTCGTACTGACAGCCGACGCTACAAGCAGTGCAAAAGACAGGCTGCTTGCCGAAGAAGGATTTGACGATTACCTGACAAAACCTATTAACATAGAAGAGACTGGAAGGCTTTTGACAAAATGGCTCTGCGACCTCAATGAGCAGCGCAGCCGGACGGAGGATTAACGAATCGGAAATCTATTGCATATCATAATATGTAAAACTTTAAGAAGGTGATGATTATGAAATTATGGAATAGATGTTGCTGCTGCTGGCCGCTTCGCTGTGTATGCAAACCGAAGCCGGAGCCTGCAGCAGGATCTTTTACGGCAGTGAAATACGATCAGGATACTGGCCGGCCTCTGGCGAGACGCGGGTTATACCCTTTATCAAAATGAAAACTTGATTGCAACGGCGATTTCCGATGAAAGCGGCAGGCTGTCCTTCACCGATCTTGCTCCAGGTGAATATACGCTGATAGAGACGACAATCCCCGCCGGTTATCTGCCGGAGAGGACCAGTCATCAAGTAGTGGTAGACGAAGACGGAACTGTGATGATTGACGGAATCCCTGCCGACAACTTTTCTCTATATGATGTGCCGAACCGCGACGCTGAAATATCCTTTCGAAAAGTCGACGCTGATACGGGGCAGCCTCTTGCAGGTGCGGTCTTTACTCTGCCCAACGGTGTGAGAGCTGTTTCGGGAAGTGATGGAGTGGTCAATTTCGGAATTTTCGGGCCCGGCAGCTATGTGATCCAAGAAGTTACTGCGCCGGAAGGCTATGCTGCTGTGCAGACGGATTTTACCGTGGTGGTGACTACTGATGGCAGAGCTTTCATTGATGGAACGTCAATTGCAAACTTTACTGCAAAAAAATACAAGACTTCCCGATCCTAGTCAGCGTCCTGTCATCAATGCGGTGACAGAGGGCGATCATTTTGTTACTGGAACCGGTGTGCCAGGTGCGGAGATTGCAGTGACCCTGCCGGACGGTATCGTTGTTACGACTACGGTCAATGATTCTGGTATCTGGGTGGCCGCGGTGCCGCAGGGAACGGACTTACAGGCAGGTCAGACCATTTATGCAATACAAACGGAAATCGGTCGTGGACCTAGTGCGGCGGCATCTTTCGAGGTGCAGGCGAAAACATTCCAGCCCGTACTGACTAAAAATAAAGTGATAATGAGCGAGGGGGTATGCCCGTACAGCTTGCTGCAGATGCAGCAGGCCGACGGGCAGCCGCTCGTTTTGCTGCATCTGAGATTTGGGGGAGAGAGGGACAAAGCAGCTGGCAGATGTTCGATGTTACAATAAGGTTATGCTTTTTTTGGCTGTATCCTGACCTCCCCGCGTAACCGGATGCCCGTCAAAGTGCCTTGACAGGGGTATATTCGTTTTTAGTCACTTTCCCTGTGAGTTCCTATGTGCAAAAATGCGGTTCGCAGTTGATAAAAGATGTAAAATATAACGCAATCACGGTTTTTTTAGGCGATTTGAGCTTTTTTTTTGGGTGGACTGCCGTTGTCCTTGCCACAGAGTTACGCGAGAAATCTGGAATAGTATCAAAAACCTAACTTTATCGTAGAAATCACTACTATCATACCCCCCTCCCTAGATGACGAGAAGCGATTTCAAAAAATATCTTGTAAAAGAAGTCTTCGCCAGCCTCGCCTTTATCCTCTACTTATTCAAAAATGCCAAAAAAAACACCTAAAAATTTCTTGGCTGCAAAGGAGTGTCTATTTCCGATGGCTGTAACCGTTGAAACTTCGATACGTCCTTTGCATTCGTTGGGACTACATACAGTTTTTTTTTAGGTGCTTTCGACTATTATTTAAAAGACAGGTAAAACCGTAGAAAGGACTATTGTCTGCCAGACGTCTTCTTTCTTCTGACTACAGCAGTCATTGTGCCGCAGGCGACGCCTGCCAGGAGGATATAGAGCAGAAACCGGCTTTCATCGCCGGTCTTCGAGGACTTGCGCGCAGCTTTCGCTAGCGGCAGGGTCTTTTTGATTCTCCTGGTCCTCTGCGCTTGCCTGCAGTGGTTAATAGGCGAGAATCAGGCACAGGGCAAAAGAATCGTCACCAGGGCTTTTTTTATATTCAGTTGTCGTCTCATATCGTTCCTCCTCCCGCAATCATGCAGTATCTTTTACCTGCATTGTACAAAATCGTGGGGGCAAGGGGTATCAGCGTAAGCCGTGGTTTTTTGACACAAACCGTAAGAAAGTCGCGAGATTTACTCCGGCAATGCCGAGTTCAGCCGCCAGCAGGCGATGGCCGTATACATCAGATAGGACTCCAGCCTGTCGTCCGTTCTGAAGTTGGTGATGGCCTGGATTTTGGAAAGACGGTACTGAATCGTGTTCCTGTGGACAAAGAGCAGCTTGCCGTCTTCTTCACTTCGCAGTCGGCATCCAGGTAATAGACGGCCAAGGTGTGCAGCAGTTCGCCGGAGGCATCATCTCGCAGCAAAGGCTTCAGGATGTTGCGGCAGATGCGGTAGTCTTCATTTTTTCGGCAGACATATCAAAGCAGCGCTTGGCGAACATCAGATCTCCGTAGGAGATTTTCTTCTTATGGGGAAGATTTCCACCACATGGGGAATGTATTCAGAGTAGAGCAGGTAAGTTTTTCTCACATCCTTTGCATTGTCGTCGTTAGGGAAAAAAAGCTACGGTGTAATCCTCCGTGACCTGGTCCATGGCGCAGGTCATCTCCTCAATGTATTCATTGTCTGCATGGATCGTAGAAGCGTAGACGATAAAACAGATGATGTAGATGCCGTAGGTGTCGATGATGATGTCTTTGCCGAAAGCATCTGCACAGTTTTTGACGGCACGGATCAGGGAGCGCAAGGTCTGGAGCTGCTCCCGGGTATCGGCTTGATCAAAGACGGGCCGGATGATGATAGCAGTGTTGATGGCATCAATGTCGATGCCAAGACGGTCAGAGATATTGTACATCTTCTCTTCATCACCTTCGATAATGGCGGGAACCAGGGCATTCTCAGAATGTTATCCGAATCCAGGTCCCACAGCTTCGAGAAAATCTGCAGAAGCTCGATGACACGGTACATGTCGTCAAAGGGCAGTCAAAATCGTCCGCTGCATAGAGGGAGAAACTTCGGTATTCAAAGGCAGAAAAAGGCACGCAGAAAATCTTGAGAGGCATGTCGTTCAAAGTGGTTTCCACACAGTATTCGTCCGTGGCGGCAGCGCTTTCAAAAGGGCAGAGATGGTGTCTGCGGTGATGTCGTTGGACATGGGCCACTTGCTGAGGCAGACATTGTTCAGTGAAGCGTCAGAGAGTAAAAACGTACACTTGAGATTATCACTGATGAGCCGCATCAGTGTGGCGATATTACGGTTTTCCGGCAGGCGGGATACCAGGGAAGCGATGGTGTCGATAAAATCGTTGTCGTTGGCCCGATTGCGGAAGATAGCTTCGTAGACTTCACCAATGACGTCGGTATAGAAGAAATCGGTACGGTTTTCCTGCATGATGATGATGGGAAATTCAGCCGGTCGGCCATTTCCAACAGAGAAGGATGGATTTCCTTGATAAACACGCCGACATAGTAGATGACCACACAGGCATCGCCGATGCTGTACATGTATTGATGTGGTCACGGCACTGGGATCATCTTTGATCGTATAAAATGAAAAGTCAGAACCATGTCGCTGTTTTTGACGGGCTTTCCCAGATCAAAGATGACGTTGTCGACGATTTCCAAAACGGTCACGCTGTTGACGATATTAGATACTCCTTTTTCTCCGGCGACGACTCGGCTGTTTCGCAGTGATGGTAATTTCAGGCATTCTTCTACGGTTATACTCATTTTGTCACCTCATAACAATTGATTATCTCAATTATAGCGTAAAAGGAAAAAAAACTCGAATTACAATGTTGATTTATGCACATGCACAATAAATTGTCAGAATAATCAGCGGCCGCGCTAATGACAAAGGACAAAATGTTGGTATACTTTTAATAAATTTATTCGAACTTTTGAAAGGAGGCTATTTTATGGCCGAAGGAAAAAGAACTTTGAGGTAGAGAGCATCACCTTAGAAAAGGTGCCAGACAGTGAAAAGAAGAGCTGGCCGTCAATTGCATTTATCTGGGCAGGAAATGTCATCTGTGTACCGGCGCTGATGGTAGGCGCCATGGTATCATCCGGACTTAATTTTAAAGGATCAATCGCTGCCATGTTTATCGGTTACGGCATCGTCGTTGCGCTGATGATGCTGATCGCGGCGCAGTCAGCGCAGACTGGAAGACCGACTGCCGTTGCAGTATCCAGAGCATTGGGAGAATTGAGGGGTCTCAGGTGACCATCTCCTTGATTATCGCAGTATCCATGGTGGGCTGGTATGCCTATCAGACCATCGTCTGCGCCATCATCATTCTGCTCCCTGATGCAGCAAAGCTTTTGGCATCGCGTTTCCAGAGTGGATCGCATGCATCTTCTGGGGCGGACTGATGCTGATTACAGCGTTTTACGGAATTGGTCTGACGAAGATTCTCAACATCGTCAGCGTACCGCTGCTATTCGTCTTTTGATCTACGGTGTGTCCATCGCTCTGGGTAACGGCGGCGCAGAGATTTTGGCGGCGTACAATCCCTGGCGGCGAAGGCGGCATGGTCATGGGCATTACCATTTCCGTGGGCGGCTTCATCTCCGGCGCAGCAACCTGTGGAGACTACAACAGATACAGCAAAACGGCAAAAGCGCAGCGCTTTCCTGCCTCTTTGGCGTCATCCCGGCAGGCGTGGGCGCACTGGCATGCGGCGCTGTCCCTGGCAATCTGCTCTGGAAACTCCGACATCACAATCATGTTTGCTAACGTAGGACTGCCTGCTATCGGCATGATCGTTTTGATTCTGGCGACTTGGACAACCAACGTAGGAAATGCCTATTCCGCTGGAATCGCAGTAGTCAACATGTTCAAACTGAGAGATGACAGAAGAGCCATCGTAACGGCGATCTGCGGTCTGATCGGCATTGCCCTGTCCCTTGGCGGCATCGTCTACTATTTCGTAGATTTCCTCTCACTGCTCAGCTACTTCATCACCCCGATCTGCGCTGTTTTGATTGCAGACTACTGGGTCATGGGCAGAGGCAGAGCCGATACATGGAAGCCGTTCCCAGGTGTCAACTGGTTGGGAATCGTGGCCTGGCTCGTTGGAGCAGCGGTGACCCTATTTTGATACATTTTTCATCCCGGAAATCGTGGGTATCGTCGCCACAGTGGTCGTCTATGCGGTACTGTGCAGCGTGATAAAAAATCGAAACTCAATCCTTTTGCAAAGAGCGAGGAAACAGAACTGAAGGAGGCTTGTTAATGAAAGGTACTTATGAAGCGGCGAAGACATCCATCACATCCTGCATGGGTGCAAAACCAGGCGAAAAGCTTTTGATCCTGACGGACGAGGATCAGATGGATCTGGCGAGAGGAATTTGTCCGGGCGGGAAACGACCTGGGCGTGGAAACAGTCATGGTCAGCGGACCGGTAAGACATTCCGGCGAAATGCCGGCTCTGTCCCAGGCAGCTTTGGCAGAAGCCGACGCCTGCATGATGATTACCAGCGGGTCTTTTACCCATACCAAGGGCAGGGCAGACGCTACGGCGAGGGGCTGCCGCATCGCCTCCATGCCGACGATTACAGAAGAAATCGTCAACATGACCCTGAACGCTGACTATGACGAGGTGGAGCGCATCGGTGATATCCTGGCATCAAAGCTGGACAAGTGCGAAAAGATTCGCATTACCACAGATGCGGGAACTGATCTTGACCTTATACTGCGGCGGCCGCAGCGGCATTGCTGACACCGGCAAGCTGGTGGCGAGAGGCGCCTTCGGCAATCTGCCCGCTGGTGAAGCTATGGTCGCACCCATTGAAACTAAGGGGCGACGGCAGACTGGTGGTAGACGGCGTCATCGCCGACTTCAAGGTCATGGAAGAGCCTCTGACGATCACCTTCAAGGACGGCGCATCGTCAAAACCGAAGGTCCCGATGCAGAGGACTTTGACAAGTTCGTGGCGCAATTTGACGATACGGCAAAGAACGTCTGCGAATTCGGCATCGGCACAAACCCTTCCTGCAGGATCATGGGCAACGGTCTGGTGGACGAAAGGTCTTCGGCACCATCCACATCGCTTGCGGAAACAACCTGTTCATGGGCGGACAGCAGGACTGCAATATGCACTATGACATGATTATCAAAGCGCCGACAGTTTATCTTGATGACGAGTGCGTCATCGAAAACGGCAAGCACATTTATTAATGGAGGATTTGAAAATGATTCGTGATTTACATAAAGATGATTTAAAATATATCGTGTACGGTTCCAGCTTTTACGGCGGCGGAGGCGGGAGGTTCCATGGAGGAAGGAGAAGCCCCTGCTTGCGGCAATGCTGGCGGAAGATCCAGATCTGACCATCAAGATGTACGATGTAGAGGACATGGAAGATGACCCGGCAGTGGTATCCACCATGGTAGCCGCTCTCGGATCGCCTGTAGCGACAAAGGGAAGAACCTTCCAGGACGAGTCGGTCAATGCTGTCAAGGGTATGGCGGAAGAAGCCAGCTTCACCGGCAGAATGCTTTGAAATACGTCTACTCTGGCGAGCAGGGCGGTGGAAACACGCTGCTGCCACTGCGCGGCATGGAAGAACGACCGCCGATCCTCAATACAGACGGCAACGGCAGAGCGGTTCCTGAGCTGAACACTGGTCTTCTTTGCCAGTGCACGGCATTCCGACCAGCCCGGTGGTTCTGGCCAGCGAAAAGGGCGATACTATCGTAGGCAGAGCAAAAAAAGATCCGATGGACAGCAAGGCCTGTGAGAACATCGCCAGATACATGTGCCAGGCTTACGACCAGGGCATCGGTTTTGCCGCTTGGATGATGAACAAAGAAGACCACCTCAAGGCATCGGCAGTGGGCCAGATGACCAAGACCATCGAAGTGGGCAAAGCCCCTGGCTGGCTCCACGGCGGACACTGTGACAGCGGCACTGGAGAAGTGCTTTGACGCAATGGGTGCAGCATTCAAAATGGTCATTCAATCGGGCACCATCACTGACATCGAAATCGACTCTGCCGGCGGCTTTGATACTGGCGTGACTACTATTGTGGACGACCAGAGCGGCGAGGAATACAAAGTCACTTTCCAGAACGAGAACCTCTTTGTGGAAGACCCGAATGGCAAGGTTATCGTGACTATCCCGAGCATCATTTCCCTGTTGGATCTGAGTCTCGAGGGCGAAGTGCGCACTGTCCAACAGTGAGACAGAAGTAGGCCAGAAGGTGGCTCTGACCATCACAAGAGCTGACGACAGATGGTACGATCTGCCGGAGTGCTATACCTGCTGGGACGGCGTC